>SDBT01012033.1_pt1 | contig 13897 bp, 10 predicted proteins | sample 2277101 | NCBI WGS metagenome assembly SDBT01 (sample SAMN10404973, study PRJNA504765) | marine sediment metagenome | isolation source: marine sediment core GS10_PC15, 103 cmbsf | place: Arctic Ocean: Southern Knipovich Ridge | collected 2010 | reverse complement strand
GATCCGATTTTCTACTAATGACTTTGGACTCATTCTTTAGCTCCTTTTGGCTATTTAATCTATCCAAAGTCTCTCTTAATTTAACAGGCTAATCGCTCCAACTTGTTCTGACGGGCTACAGGTTTAGTTTACTCTACATTCGATTGTGATGAGAGTATAATAAATAGACAATTCACCAAGGCAGAGTTAGAACAAGCTTTGTCCTTCTGGGGTCAAGGAAAAGAAATTACCTTAGAGGAATTTCCTTAAATTGATATATAGTGTGTCTAGTTTGTGTCGTAATAAAACGTCATAGATTACAATAGAATGCAATAGAATACACTTCTATAAAAGCAAAAAACCCTCAATAAAATTGAGGGTCTCGAGTGTAGCGGGGATAGGATTCGAACCTACGACCTTTGGGTTATGAGCCCAACGAAATATTAATAGAGATCCGCCTTCACGCGGCGGCACTACCATAGAAACGCCATTTGACACCAAAACTCCCCACCTTACTGCCTACTTTTTCTCATAAAATCTCAAATTTGTATAAAGACTCGACAAGGATACCTTTAAAGGGGAAACCATAAGCTAGCTACCTAATTATTCCATAATTCTGCCTGATTTTCCGGTATATGTACTGTGAAGACCCATAACACAATGTTAGGGGTTTTTGCTTAATGAAAGGAGTACTTATGAATGATAAAATGAAGACAATTCAACTGAAGAAGTTCAACCATGACTACCCAATAACACTTACCTATGATAAATGTAAAAGTGGTGAAAGCCAGTATGGTCCTTGGAATCTCTACGGAGTAGAATATGAAGGTGTTGAACAAGGCATATTCGCAGAAGATGCGTTGCATCAACAGCTGCAGAAGTATGGTAAAGGAGCACGTCTGGTCATCCGTAGAAATCAGGATGAGAATGGCCAGCTGGAATGGCATGTAGCACCTGCTAATGGTAGCGCACAGCGTCAGCCGCAACAAACGGTACTAAAGTATCTTGATGACCGTACAGCTGATATACACCGGCAGGTAGCACTTAAGATTGCGACCATTTCAATGGGTCAAACCACAAAACCTTGGACTGATGAAGATCTGCAAGAAATAAAGGTACGGATGGACAAACTACTTGAAATCCTAGATGGAAGCGTTGACGATGAACTCCCATTCTGAGGTTAGAGACTTCTTGGTTGGAATAGATTATGATGATTTTGCTGAAGATAGGGGTCATCTAACGCTAAGAAGAAAAGTATCCATAAATGAACTAGTTGAAGAAATAAAAGAGATAATGACTCTTGGTTCACACTATCCGCAATTCCCACCTGAGGCCAATCCAAGTGTTACCTACGCTTGGGACTTGAACAAACAAGAAGATGGGGATTGTTACCACGAGTTAATGAAAGAACTAGAGAAGGACAATAGAAAGGAGGTGATGAAATAGTGCTAGAAAAGATCCATAACTTCATAAAAACATTGATTGCATTATTACGCAAGTAATATTAAAAACAACCCTTTGGGGTTGTTTTTAGCTTCCCGAGGTCTCTATTAGAGACTCTCAATTCGAGCATTTATAAACTCTAAGATTACAAGCAGAAATAGTAGTATTTGGTACTGAATCCAAGCGCGTGTAGTAATACTAAAGGTTATTGAATTTTATTAAAAAGCAGATAATAATAATAAGAAATTTCCGGTAAATGTAATAATGTAAGGACATGTTAGATCATCGTTAAAAATTAACAGTTGCAGGTGTTTTAGGCTGTAATTAGTTTTACACAGCGCAAACGAAAGAACCACGTTATGATGGTAAGATCCACAAAATACACCCAAATGGGAACAATCGGGTTGGAAGTTTTCCTCCTCGGTCGTTACCCCTTTGGGTGCGTGGTGTTCCTTTCGTTTGCGCGAAAAACCCGAGCCGAGGGGGTATTTTTTTAGCCTCCTCCAATTATTAATACCAATTAAATATTAGGAGAAATTATGAGTGATACTGTACGTACTAGTGAAAAGGACTGGTTGGAAAAAGCTTTAAAGTTGTATACGGATAAAATGACTTTTGCCTTTAAGGATGACGCTGGGTTAGGACTAAGTAATAAAGATTTGAAATCAGCAGTATCGTTAATTCGTGCGGCGAAGTCAAAAGGAAAATATTCAAAAAGAAATATTATTGCAGCTTTAGCAGGAATTGGAATCACAGGGGCTGGTGTGTGGATAGTCATATTAGCAATCGCAGATCCGGAACCAACCACAAAGCTTGGATTATTAATAGCTGGTGGATTAATATTAGCAATAACAGGTGCGTTCGGTACGCTAGCCGCCCTGGGAGTAAGTTTCAAGGTCACAGCAAAATCAGCAAAAGGAGATGAATTCGTGATCGAACCAGAAAATACTAACAAACCGTCCTGATTCTAAGTGCATGAGCCTAGCTATGTTGAATATTATAAATCAGGAATTGTAAAACAGATAGTTCCGACCCTTAACGGTAAAATCCACGGTGTTATAAAAGACTATTATCGCAATGGTAATATCGAAAGTGAATTATCAGTAAAATATGGCAGAGTCCATGGAGTATGGCGGTCATACAGTGGTTTAGGCAGGCTCACACTTGAAATGAAGTTTTGGAACGGGTGGTTGTTGGAAAAAATGAAGACATATAATCATAAGAACGGTTCAAAGGAAGCCTTTGTAAGTTTTTCAGTAAGATATATTGTCAGTAGAAATATGAAAAAATTGTTGAATAATTTAATATCTAATGGCAGCTATGAAACTTTTTAAAGATACCTAATCTCGTAGAATCAAGTAAGTATTAGTGGCAGTATGGCACATTTGATATTGCTAATAGTACCAAAATCTATTACTATAGGCCAAAATAACCATGAAAAACAGAGGCTAACTCCCATATTGGAAGCGGAGCATCATCCAATTATCAGCAAGCTCAAAGTAAAGCCGAATTTGATCAAGTATTTGGGATCCGGGGGGGGGGGTGTTCAATGCCGCCAGAGGGGGGCCTAACAGCGCATAGGCGCCGTTAAGTCGTTTTGTCGACTGAGCCCCGGCTAAGAAACGAGCAAAACTGGAATTTTGGAAGACATGTAAAAACAGCCTGATTTGGCGCTTAAATCCAAGCGTTTGAACATGCATATATTTGTATTAATTCTTGATGATTATTTACCTAATTTACTGTCCCATTTAAATAAATATAAAAAATGAAGAAAAATAAAGAAGAAAAATACAGCAAAGATGATATTGAAAAATTAAAGGCCTTATTAAGTCAGAATATTGAGCATTCAAATGACAGTATAAGCCTGAACGATCCTAGACCATTTAATGAGTTACTAAAAAGATGTGAAGGTTTATTAAATAATATATCATCTCAATACGCATGTATAGAATTGAAATTTTATGAGTGTAAAATGGTTGGAGCTAGAGGATTACTTTGGGCAATGGACTCGTATGACCCAGAAAAGGCAGAAAATGTAATTAATTACTTATCTAAATATATTAGATTTGAAATTTTGAAAGAGCTTTCTGATAATTCCGCATTACACATACCCGACAAAGTTAGAAGGAAGGTTAAAAAAATACTAAATGCTGAGAATGAATTGGAGCAAAAACTGCTACGCCAACCTTCCTTTGATGAAATTAGCGAACACCTTAATATGTCTGAAAATGAGATCTTTCAGACACTAGGGTATGTAGTTAAAGATAAACCGGAAAAATATTTGAATGAACAGACACTCCAGACATTTTATCACAATGAGCAGAAAGTGATTGATAATTACCTTTCTGATGTGATTGAACCGCCTGAATCGAAAGAAAAGTATATTGAGGAATCAAAAACTAAGCGTGACCCGATAAAGATTAGAGAGACCAAAGACGAATATCTAATGCGGATTTCAAAAATAGCGCACAGGATACTACCTTATGATTTTCAATTTTATAAATCTATCATAGATCGTGGTGATATGAAAATTATAGAATTAGAAGAAGAAATAATTCATATTATTACAATGACGAAGGAGGGCAAATTAATTTTTACACCAAAAGAAGATGATTTCCATCATAAATATCCGGCAATTATAGAGTTTTTACTAAGATTTAAACCAGAAACGATTCCAAATGATCAACGGAAAACGAAACCTAAATTTGACAGTTCTGGATTACCAGAAGGCCTTGATTGGAAAGGACTAGTACAGGAATATGCTCCTAAAGTCTATAAACACCAGATGAAGGAATTCCTAAGGGCATTAGGTCGTCCAGAAGGTACAATAAGCAACTATTGCAATGATCTCAAGGGCGTAGAATTTAAAGAAGATGATCTAGAATCTTTTTATATGAAGTTTGATAAGTATATAAAAAGAACCAGTAAGAATAAAATAGCTTTTAAAGATTTAAAAAGAATCTCGGGTAAGACTTTAGAACAAATTTTAAAAATCAAAAAACATGGCAAGTTAGCATTTCCATATGTAATAGACACTACCAATGAATTATTTATACGTCGATTGTAATAGCTAGTATTAGACGTTTTAAAGGCCTCTCACGTTTATGAGAGGTTTTTTTCCATATAGAGTAACAGTCCAGGTGCCGAATATTGTTTATGTAGGAATAATTCTGCATAAATATTGGAGTCCGATTATGGCTAGACAAATAGGTACACGAATGTGGCAAACCAATGATAGCAAGAATAAAAACACATTCGTGACAGACAATAAATCGATTAACAAATTAATGAATATGTTATTGTCAAAAATTGATGCCAGATTAGAGCGATTGACGAAACCACATGATTGGATAGGAGTAAAAGAAGCAGCTCGGTATTGTGGACTTAGCGTCTCCACAATCCGTCGTGCTGTACGAGTAGGATCTTTGAAATGCAGTCGGAGATCACAAAAAATGTTGTTCAAGAGAAAAGATCTTGATCGGTGGTTATATGATTAATAAAAAAATAATTTTTTCACCAAGAGGTGGATATTATTACGATAATGAACTGTATTTCAGTAGAGCATATCAAGAGTTGACCCTGTCAGCACGGAATCTATTACATCATTTGTTCAATGAACTAAGGTGGGTTAGAAATAGTAATCCAACGAAATACACTAATAACGGTTATATATCATTCACTGAAAGGCAATTTAAGCAAATATATAATTCTTCATCAGAAACGTATATTAGAGCCAGGAATCAATTGATAAAAAATGGCTTAATAAAGCAAACACACAGGGGTGGATATGGCAAAGGGGATCGATCCCGATATAAAGTATTAGTGATAAGAATATTACCATATGATGAGCAACGATGGCGTAATTATCCTGAAAGAAATTGGGAAAAGGAAATTCCTAAAATGAGGGTTAATCAAGTTGGGCAAGCGACTCGTTTTAAGAAGGGTCAGTCTGGGAGAAAGTTAAAATCCACCCTATTGAATCGTGGTCTTAATCGAGGGTATAACCCTATTAAATCGAAGACTATGAAATTGGAAACCCCCTAATGAATGCTACCCTATATGAAAACTAATTGGACGAGACATTTTAGGTGGCATTTTAATCCTTCCCCCTATAGGAATAGGGTATCTAATAATATACCATACATACCTGTAGGGTATGAGAACTCAAAAGAGCTGATTTAGGATGTTTGTTAACAAAGAGAGGAGGAATTATACACGGTATTAAAACAGCAATTCAAGCTATTAGGGCTTGTTGCCTCGAATGTGGAGGCGGTAGTTACAAGGAAGTACGGGGATGCCCTATACTAGATTGTCCGATTTATCTATATAGATTAGGTAAGAGACCTAAGATTGAAGACATTAAGGACTGGCAAAAGAAGTTAGAAGAAAGAGAGAATGTATAACCACGATAATAAGATCTTATTAAAGTGTAAGCTTGGTATACATGCTGAAATCTTAATTAGAATAAAAATCACACCAGTAACACTTATTGGAGTATACAGATGTGAAAATTGTGGTAAAGAAGAGTTTAGAATAATGAGAGTAGTTTAAGTTGAGGGAAAACTCAATTAACAGTGTTGAAATCATGAAAAACTGTTACGGTTTAAGGTATATGGAATATGGAAATAATGGAGAATTTAATATGCCTTATCGTAGAAAAGAGGGTGTGGTTCGTGTTGAAATATCCCGACACCAATCACCAAAGAAAACCAATCCAAGTTCAGGGATCTGTTCTTGGGACTTGTGTTGGTTTGAGCCAGATGGCAAGAGAAAGCAAAAAACGATTCAGGGCACCAAAAAAGATGCAGACACTGAAGCGTTGAAGATTGCTTTAGAGATTCAGACAATCCTAAATATTGGATTAGAGGAATATGAGACTTTGCAAAGACAGGCAAAGTCTATTAATGACATCCCATCTATTTTTGTGAATGCGAAGGTGGATGAGGGGTGGTCAGAAAAAACGAATAAGATCTTTGAATATGCATGGAAGTATTTTATCAATGGTAATGTCGATGAGCAGATTTTCAAAGTTGCTCATGCTGGCGGCACTATTGAAAGAATAATCCCACGTCATTTTCGCAATTATGTAGCTTACTTAAGAAAACCGTCATTTGGGTATGATGAAAAGTCTAGAATGACTTCACATACTCAATCTAAGTATTTTCGATCGGTAAAGACTTGTTTAAAGTGGCTACATGAAAATGACTACATTGAAAAAGATCCGACTAGAGGAGTGAAAGGACCAAAGATATCAAGTATATCAGTGGATTCACTTTCACTAGAACAAGTACAATATGCCTTGGACAAGACCAAGGATCATCCAAGGGGTGAGGAAATATATGCTTTAATTATTGCATATATTTACTTCGGTTGTAGGGCAACTGAACTGTTGCCTCCCTATGTTACTTGGGACAAGTATGACGGAGATTCATTAGTTCGACCTAACCTAAAACAAGGTAGAGCGGAAGTTGAATGGATGAGAATACCACTTATTGGAACGGATGGTGCAGAATTAAAGAAAATTCTTGATCTTCGCCTACAAGACCCAGAAAGGTGGCCATACCCATTTCCATACAGCTACTGGCAGGTGCGAGGATTGCTAACTTATCGATATTTTAAGAGTATCGGTTTAAAAGCCAATTTGCAAACCTTGCGAGATACGGCCGCTACACTAAGACAATTGTCTGGACAACCTTTGAGTGCTGTGTCAGCCTTATTAGGACACAGTAGTACTTCAGTTACAACAAAGTACTACACCGATAAGGATAAAATGCGGGGAGTTGTAGCGGGCTCCTTGAACATAACCAAAGCAAAGTAAGATAATGCCACTACCTCTAAAACAGGGGTAGTGGCATATCAGGGAATTCTATTCTTGAACAAAAGTAGGTAGCTACCTAGTACATTATCTTAATAAAAACCAATTGTGGTATGTTGATACCATCCTAAAATAATCCATTAAGAAAGTTGCAGTAAGCAGGGGTGTTATTAGGATTTAGAAATGATGGGAAAATAGCTTCAAAAAGGCCTCTGCTCAAATTTCTGTAGGCTTCAGCGCTAAAGGGTACGGAAAAAACGTTATTTCCACCGATTTCCACCGATTTTTCAGACAAATAAAAAACCCTTCTTTCAAAGGAGTTTGTCGTCAATAAATCAAACGTGGCTCGGGGCGGAATTGAACCACCGACACAAGGCTTTTCAGGCCTCTGCTCTACCAACTGAGCTACCGAGCCAAAACTATATTATTTTATCTGAAATAACGCCGCCGAAATTATTAGTTTGATAAGCAGAAAGCAATCTTAAACTAATACATTACGCCATTAATACGCTCATAGTTTTGGAAACCTTGAGTGTTTAGTTTTAATTAATTAATTTGGAACTATGGTAAAAATTGTTTTTGCAACAAATAATATAGATAAATTACACGAGGCGCAAGCTATACTTAAAGAATTACCGTATCAGTTTATTGGATTAAATGAATTTCCTGATATTTCGGAGATAGGAGAAACAGGTAAAACATTATTGGAAAACTCATTCATAAAAGCAAGAACAGTTCATAAAATTACCGGTTTACCTACTGTGGCAGATGATACGGGTTTAGAAGTAAATAGTTTAAATGGTGCCCCGGGGATCAAATCGGCACGGTATGCCGGGGAAAATGCTACTTACGACGATAATGTAAATAAATTATTGGAAAATTTGGAAGATGTTCCTTTTGAACAACGACAAGCACAGTTTAGAACGATAATTTCATTTGTTACAGATTCAAGGGAACTTTGGGTTGAAGGTATTGTTAAGGGTGTAATTTTAAATGAATCACGAGGGGAAGGCGGATTTGGATATGACCCAATTTTCTATATTCCTGAACTCAATAAGACTTTTGCCGAGCTTTCTATGGAAGAAAAAAATAAAATTAGTCATCGTGGACTTGCATTAGAAAAATTTCGTATACTTTTAGGTAAATTTAACCTCGCATAACAATTATGAGGAGTAATATATAGAATCCTATCGCTATTTGTTTGAGTGCCTAACGATTAGGCGCTAATAAATCTATAACAAATAGGAGAACGCCTTTGAACATGAGGCGGAAAACCATAATATATATCGTATTATTTATCGCTTTTGCGATGAATCTGCGTGCGCAATCAGCGATGTCCAGTGCCGATAGTAGTAAAAGTGGATATTTCCCTTCAGCATATGTGGTGAATCCGTTTCACTCAATCTCGTTTTATGGTTTACCCGGAGATTCATTGATAAAATACCGAGGATTTTTAAAAAATGCTGTTTTAAAACCTCAAATTTCTGTTATGATTGATGATAGTTGGCAATTTATTACAATAACGGAAAAAATTAATGGATACACTCTCAAAATGCCCTTTACAGCATCCTTTGCGTGGTATTTAAAAAATAAGATCAAACTTGACAGCAAATATTTTTTTCTTGAGCGATTGCCGGTATCGAAACAAAGTATTACTCCAAATAGTAATTTACGTAAAAGTAAATCTCTCGAAGTTGTTGGAATGGATCTTGGGAACTTTGGACGTGCTTCGCTGCGTGTTAATGGTAACGTTACAGTCACCGGAAAGATGATATATCAGAATCAAGAATTAATCACTTCGAGCTTGAGTGAAAGCCAACAGACGCGTTTCGATATTGATCAGAAGCAGCATCTGAATATTGAAGGTACAATCGGAAATAGAATAAGTGTATCAATGGATCAGGATTCCGAGCGTGATTTCGATTGGGAAAATAATATTCGTATTACATACACCGGTAATGAAGATGAAATTCTCCAGAAGATAGAAGCCGGAAATACATCATTATCTTTGCCGGCAACGCAATTTGTGACGTTTACCGGAAATAATCAGGGATTATTTGGTATTAAAGCAATCAGTAAACTTGGGCCAATTGATATAACTACAATTGCTGCAGTCGAACAGACTAAAAAGGCGAAAAAAAAGTACAAGGGTGCCGGACAATCTCAAACTCAAAAAATTAAAGATTATGAATACATAAAAAATCAATATTTCTTTATTAATGAATGGTTTCGTAATGGTGTTTCGACTGTTGTCGATGGAAAATCTATTATTTTACGGCCTTATTATCCGCTAGACGCGGAAGGACTTCATTTTCGTGGTGAATATGAAGTAGTCGATTTCGAATTGTATAAACTTGACCTGTTAAATGATCCTGCTGCCGATGTCGGTACGGCATATATAGATCCTGCGAAAAAGAACGAAAATGATACTTACAACAAAGAAGGTACTTTTTTTCGCATGGACCGCGATATTGACTATTTCCTAAGTGTAGATCTAGGATATATTCGTTTAAGAAGCCGCAGCCAGGAACAGATCTTAGCCTGTCATTATTTATTAGTTAATACATCAGGAGACACGGTTCTAACAGTTGGACATGGTTTAATAGAAAGTGACTCGACACTTGTTTTGCAAATGTTAAAACCACAATCACCGCACCCCAATCATCCTACTTGGGATCTAATGTTTAAAAATGTTTATAATTTAGGTGCAACAAATATTGATTCTTCCGGATTCGCAGTCCGCATTATTAATGATTATGATACTCCAATAAGTGATCGTGACGCATTGGGTACCTATATTAATAAATTTGGTTTAGATGATAAAAATGAGAACGGCGCAAAGATCCCCGACGAAATAGTTGATATTGATAATCTGGTGTTTTTGAACTTAGGAGAATTGCATTTACCTGCATTATTACCTTTTGTATCTGCCAATAAAATTGATGGTGGAAACACAAATGAAGAATTAGAAAGGTTACTCGGCGAAGGAGTAATGTATACCTCTACTGTGTATACAGATTATACTGGAGATAGCAGGTTTACCATTGAAGTCGATTACTCAAACCTTAGTTCAACAATTAATTTAGGATTTATGATAGTTGAAGGGAGTGAGGAAGTCTTGTTAAATGGCGAAAAATTGGTAAAAAACCAAGATTATACTATTGACTATTTTTCCGGTACTGTCAATTTAATAAAATCCGATATTGATCCGAATGCTGATATAGATATTAAGTATGAAAAAAATGAATTAGTCAGTTTTGATAAAAAGGTAATTTTAGGTGGTCGTGCCCAAATGGATTTCGGAGAAAATGCTTTTATTGGAGCTACCGCTTTATATTACAATCAATCAGTGATTGATGAGAAAATAGAAGTCGGTTACGAACCGATGCGGAATTTTATCTGGGATATTAACGGGCGTTTTTCAAAAGATTTAGATCGGCTCACTTACTTTCTTGATCGGTTACCGCTATTAAAAACGGATGCTTTATCATCCTTTTCTCTCGAAGGAGAATTTGCACAAGTAATACCTAATCCAAATTCAGTCTCAAATTCCGCCACCGGCGATGGTGATGGATTGGCCTACATCGATGATTTTGAAGGATCAAAAAGAAGCAATAGTCCCAGCGTTAGGTATGAACGTTGGGAACCATCTTCTGCTCCCATTGATATTACAACAGGATTATCATATAGACAGAAAAACAGAGCAAAAATGTATTGGTATAATCCATTTACACAAGTTCCAACGAAAAGTATTTGGCCGAATCAATCAACTTCTGTTCAGGCAAATGATCAAACAGTAGATATTTTGATATTAAATTACGAAACTCTTCCTCATCAAAATAATGTAGAACGGGACTCAATATGGGCAGGCATCATAGCAACATTTTATTCAGGTAGTTATGATCAAACCCAAAGCAAATTTTTTGAAATTTGGTTAAAAGGAAATGATGGAAAATTAACCGTGGATCTTGGGAAAATTAGCGAAGATTGGAACGGCGATGGTGTTCTTAACACAGAAGACAAAGCTGAAGCAGGATTTGTACAAGGAAATGGTATTTTAGATAAAGGAGAAGACTTAGGCTTAGACGGAGCAAGAGATGAATACGAAGATGGATGGGGTGGTAGTTTAGATTCAACGGGTTTTACTTATCTACAACATTTGGCAAACGGTGAAACCATTTTAATTAATCCTGACGTAGAAGATGTTTATGATCCAAACGGTGACAACTGGTTTTACGATGATAAGCAAGACATCAATAATTATAATCAAGTTAATGGAACTCAAGGAAACAGAAATGCCGTAGGAGGGCGATATCCGGATACGGAAGATTTGGACAATTCAGGATTCCTTGATAAAACCAATAATTATTTCACAAAATCATTTCCGTTAGACCAATCGAAATATTTTGTTAACGAAACGGAAGAAACTGACGGGACTCTAACCGGTTGGCAGTTATACCGTATTCCACTTTCGCATTTTGAGAAAATTAATAATGTTGATTGGAGTGAAATCCAATACATTCGTTTAGTATGGTCAGGTGTTGACGAAACTGCTGAGTTAGGAATTGCAAAAATCGAATTAGTTGGGAATGATTGGCAAGAATTAGGTATCGCTGAAGCGCAATCCAATACATTCACTAAATCTGACAGCGCATTTGCGATAACTGTTATAAATACCGAAGACAATCCTGAATACAGCCCGCCAAAGGGTGTAAAAGGTGAATACAACCCTATTTACCAGAAACGTTCTAAAGAGCAATCATTGGTATTGAAATTTGAGAATTTACCTGTTAATAATAAAGGCGCTGCGAAAAAAACCATATTTTCGTTAACCGGGGAACGGGCACAAAGTTATCTTACTTATGATAAATTAAAAATGTATGTCTATGGCGATAGTGAATGGATTGGCGCACAAGATACCGATGTAGAATTATTTCTGCAATTTGGCTTGGGCGATCAATATTATGAAATTACTCAACCGGTTTACAGCGGCTGGGATGAGGAATTGAACAGAAATTCTGTAAACTTAGATTTAAATTGGTTAACTAAGTTAAAACTACAAGATTCTACAAGTATTAAAAAAATTAATGACACTGACATTTTCATAGATTCATCAGATGTTAAACAATACTTTTTTACTAATGAACAAGGGAATTTAACTGGGAGGAAAGTGATAATTAAAGGCGAACCGGCGATGTCTAGAATTCAACATTTTATTGTTGGTGTTAGAAATAAAGCAAACGAACCGATTACCGGTCAAGTTTGGATAGATGAATTACGATTAAGCGGAGTTAAAAAAGAAAAAGGTGTAGCAATGCGTATTCAATCCAATTTACAATTTGCGGATTTTGGTAAAGCATCTGTTATGTTTAGCCGGCAGGATGCTGACTTTCATGTATTACAGGAGCGGTTAGGAACTAATAAAACCAATCAGAATATTCGTGTGAATACCAACTTGCAAATGCAAAATTTTTTACCGGAATCCTGGGGTTTATTAATTCCATTGAATATATCTTATTCTAATACAAATAATCGCCCAAAATATTATCCTGGTTCAGACGTTCGTGTAAATGCATCGGCTGTACCGGATTCAATAATTAATAAATCAGAAGTTGTAAGTTTTAGTACTACTTTTACAAGAACACGAAAATCAAATAATAAATGGATAAAGTACACAATTGATGATATCATAGGTAGTTTTAGTTCAAATAAAACACTTACATCAAATGAAATAATGGCAGAAGTCAGGAATGAATCATATACTGGAAAACTAGCTTATAGTCACGCATTTCCTCGAGATAATTTCTTCAAACCATTAAAATGGTTAAAAATTATACCTTTGTTTGGTGAAAAATTAAGCAAAACAAATTTTTATTATACGCCAAGCAGTTTACGAGCCGCTATTAATTTTTCTGAAAAACTAGTTCAAAAGGATTCCAGAGCAGGTGGTAAATCAGCGGATGAATACAATTTAGGATTAAATCGTACATTTGATTTGGCGTATAAAATAACTGATAATTTAGAAGCGAAATATAATCATGGCGTACAAAGTGATATGGACGAGTTTCGCGCGAAGATAATAAAAGCCTTAGAAGAATGGAATCCGGGAGTAATCACCAATACCAATCAAAATTTTAGTACAACCTTTAATCCGATTATTGCAAAATGGTTAAAACCAAATTTCACCTATTCTTCCGCATACCGATGGAGTCAACCGCGCAGCAGTTCCATAGACGGTGCAAACATCGGGACGCAATTGCGTTTTGCTTCAAATCTTTCTTTAAATCTGGTATCGATACTTGAAACAGTCTATAAACCGAAAAAGGAATCAAAACAGCGCAGAGAAATAGAACCAAAAAGAAGGCAAAGACGAATTTTAGAAAAGGAAGAAACCGGTGATCCTCTACTAGAGGAGGAATTGAAAGAGCGCAAGTTGCTAAAGACAGAAGAACAAAATGATCTTTCAGCCGGAAAAGATCTGCAGGCAAAGAAACAAGTTTTATTAGATGAAGATGTTGAGAAACCTAAAAATAAGCTTAATCTATTGGCAGGATTCCATAGGGTACTGAAAAAGATTAATCCAATTAATATGACGTATTCTTCTAATTTAAATCGTACCGGAATAGGCGTACAGGGCAAAGTGCCAACCGGATACAAATT
>SDBT01012032.1_pt1 | contig 13898 bp, 13 predicted proteins | sample 2277101 | NCBI WGS metagenome assembly SDBT01 (sample SAMN10404973, study PRJNA504765) | marine sediment metagenome | isolation source: marine sediment core GS10_PC15, 103 cmbsf | place: Arctic Ocean: Southern Knipovich Ridge | collected 2010 | reverse complement strand
TACTGAGATGAATGATGAATTTGCAAAAATGGTGGGACAGTTTGAATCACTGGACGCGCTCCGGGAAGATGTCAAAAAAACGATTATCAGGGATAAGGAAACCAAAGAACGACAGCGGTGGGAGCTTGAAATCATTGATAGGATAATCAAAAAATCAACTATCGGAGAACTGCCAGAGATGCTTATCCATTCTGAGCTCCATAAGATGATTCATGAGCTTGAGCATGATGTTTCGGGGCAAGGAATGAAATTTGATGACTACCTCCAGAGTATTAAGAAAACAAAAGATGATCTCGAGAAAGAATTCCGACCACGAGCTATTAAGCGGATTCAGACGGCAATAATTCTAAGAACGATTGCGGACAAGGAACAAATTACAATTTCAGATGACGAACTCGAAAAAGAACTGCAGTCACAGGAGCAGAAGTATCAGGGTAATGAAGAGGTGTTGAAACAGGTCCGGACTGAGGAATTTCGTGATTACATGACAACTATGATGCGGAGCAGGAAGGTTTTTGAATTATTCGGCGGGAAAGATCCAAACAAGGTAGTCTAAAATATTGTTAATTATCATTTAAAAACACCTCATTATTCATAGAGAGGTGTTTTTGGTTTTTGTACGTGATATAATGATTGTATGAAAATTGGAGCACATATTTCTGCAGCGGGAGGCGCTGATCAAGCGCCGATAAATGCCTTGAAGGCACAATGCGAGTGCTTCCAGTTTTTTAGTCGACCACCGCAGGGGGGCAAAGGATCCGAATTAACAGAAACAGTCGTGAATCAGTTTAAGGAGTCCTGTAAGATAAATAATTTTGATTCGTATATTCATACGCCCTACTATATCAATCTCGCTTCTTCACAAGGTAAAATTAAATACAGCTCAATAAGCGTAATACGGGAAGAATTGGAACGTGGTTCTAAGCTCGGTGTAACGGCTATCATGACGCATCTTGGCTCATCACGTGATTTGGGAAAGTCAAAAGCACTCAAGCAGGTTATCGAGTGCATTGGCAAAATACTTGACGGGTACGAGGGTACGGCGCGATTTTTAATAGAAAATTCAGCAGGCGGAGGTGGTACCATTATTGGTGATACATTTGACGAAATATCCGCGATTATTAAGGCATACCCGAAGCATGATATTGGTGTTTGTTTTGATACGTGTCATGCGTTTGTATCAGGGTATGATATGCGAAGTTCAGCAGCGGTTAAAAAAATGCTGAAAGAGTTTGATGATAAAATCGGGCTGTCAAAATTACAGCTCATCCATGCAAATGACGCTGAATCAGATATGGGTTCCCGTATCGACCGGCATGCCCATATTGGCAAGGGTAAAATTGGAATAGACGGTTTTATAGCACTCATGCGTGCGCCTAAATTAAAAAAGATTAATTGGATATTGGAAACGCCGCATGATGGTAAAGAAAAACGTGATTTAAAAATAGTAAAGGAATTACGAAATGAGGCAGAAAAAAAGTAAAATAGCGACAGCAGTACTTTGGATCAGTTTTCCCATAGCAGTCATTTTATTATTTATAACGCTTGTTGATGTGAGTGGTTTGCTTGCAAAACCAATTACCAACGACCAAACACCTCAGAAAGCTGATGTTATTATAGTTCTTGGCGGAGGGATCGTAACCGACTTAAAAATATTGCCATGGTCAGTTCAGGAACGCATGAAACGTGGTGTTGAGTTGTTTGACCAGGGATACGCAGATAGGATGATCGTTGCGGGAGGACAGGTATCAGGGCAATCATATTCTGAAAGTGAGTTTATGCGTGAATATGCCGAGTTTCTCGGCGTCCCGTCAAAATCCATAATTGAAGAAAATGCATCCCGTGATACTCATCAAAATGCACAAAACAGTCTGGTAATCATGAATGAACTTGGATGGTCTACGGCACTGGTCGTAACGTCGGATTACCATACACGTAGGGCATGCAATGTATTTGAAAAACAAAGTGCTGAAGTAACCTGCATCGCATCATATAAAAGTGAAAATTTTAATAATCTATTCAGAAACTTAACTGACACACGAGCTGTTGTATGCGATTATCTGGCTACGGTGTACTATCTGATCAGAGGGTATATTTAGAATAATAGTGTATAATAGTAGATATGAAACTAACGATACTCGGATCAGGCACAACAGTCCCTTCCAAGGAACGCGCAGCTCCCGGGTATCTTTTGGATGTTGGTGATAAGTTATATTTAATTGATAGCGGAGAGGGGACCAAACGACGTATTGCAGAAGCGAAGCGTGATTTTTCTAGTATTGACGGTATTTTTTATACACATACGCATGTTGACCACGTAGCAGAATTACCTGCAATTTTGTGGGCGTATAACTGGAAAGAACAGGCGAGAAAGCGGGATTTGCATATTTTTGGGCCTATAGGGTTCACTGAATTTTTTGATAAAATGCTTGAGGCTTTTTGGCCGCAGTTTAATGAAAAAGGAAAGTTTAAAGTTGTCATAACAGAAATGGGAACTGGCGATCAAAACATGTTTGGCGGTTTGATCGTATCAGCGCAAGAGCTTGATAAACAAGGTAATACATTGATAAAGAATGCGATTGGATATCGCTTTGAATATAACGATGATTCATTCGTATTCACCGGTGATGTCGGATATAATAAAGACGTTATCTCTCTTGCAAAAAATGCATCCGTGCTTATGACCGAAGCGGCTTCCCCAATACCGACACGGGGGCATTTAACACCTGTCCAAGCTGGTGAACTTGCATCAAAAGCAATGGTAAAAAAACTTATTCTTACTCATTTTTATCCTGCCGTTGAGAAGATTGATATTCTCGACGAAGCGACGAAGGAGTTTGATGGTGAAGTAATTATAGCTGAGGATTTGATGGAGATAAATATTTAGAATATGAAAATAGCAATAATATCAGATACTCATGACAATGTGCCTAATCTGGAAAAGGCACTCGCATGGATGAATGAAAACGGAATAGAACAGCTTATCCATTGCGGTGATTTGTGCGCACCATCAATGATAGTGGAAGTATTAGGCCCCCAGTTTTCCGGACCGATACATATGGTGTTTGGTAATGTTGAAGACAGGGAGTTAACACCAAAAAAGATCGCTGAATTTGATAACATTACGCATTATGGTGATACGGGTGAAGTTATTATCGATGGAAAGAAGATCGCGTTTATTCATTTTCCCGAAGACGCTAAAGAGCTTGCAGTATCCGGGAAATATGATTTGGTTTTTTATGGGCACACGCATAAACCATGGGAAGAGCAGGTTGGTTCGACAAAACTGGTGAATTCCGGAACGCTTGCAGGCCTTTTTTTCAAAGCCTCATTCGCAGTGTACAACACAGAAACAGATACCCTTACATTAAAAATATTAGAGCGCCTATGAACAAGTTCAGACAAATAATAATTCTTGAAACGATTGCCACGGCGGAACAGCTTATAGAAAAGCTTTCAAAATATTCTGAAAATGAGATAAAATATTTTGATTCTGTCGCCAAGGATGATGATGAGATTATCAATAGGATTGGTGATGCTGACTGTCTTTTGGTTACCTGGGCCTCGAAGATTTCTCATCGTGTCTTAGAGGCAACTGATCTGCGATATATCGGCTTGTGCGCCTCTTTATATACGGGGAAGAATTCCAATATTGATTTGGAAGCGGCTGAACAAAAAGGTATAGTTGTTAAGGGCATCTCTGATTATGGCGATTTTGGTACAGTTGAATTTATTATTTCAGAAACCATCAATTATTTTAAAAAAGGACCAAACAGAGAGCTGAAAGGAAAAAAAATCGGGATTATCGGCATGGGCAGTGTTGGCAGGAAATTGGTAAACACTTTGAAATTTTTTGATGCTACTATATACTATTACAACAGAAGCAGGAAGAAAGATTTGGAAAAAGACGGAGTGATATACTTAACAAAAGAAGAGTTACTTAATACAGCTGAAGTTCTCATTTTATGTTTACCGAGGAATTCGTCCGTGTTAACAGAGGATGATTTTAAAAAATTAAAGTCGAATGTATTAATCAACATTTCAATGGGAACTCCATTTGATCTTAACCCTTTCTATAAGTGGGTGGGACAGACGGGAAAAAGTGCAGTTTTTGATCAAGTAAGTATAGGTGATATTACATCCGGAAAAAATATAATAATCAAGGATTATGTTTCAGGATTTACCGAAGAAGCTAAAGTGAGGCAAGTTCAAAAGGTTGAAGAAAATATAATTGAATTTTTTAAAAAACCATAAGAGTTATGACTACATATCGAAAGGTGGCATTAGAGGCGGCTGAAAAAGCGGGAAAACTTTTATTGGTCCACTATCATAAATTGAAACGTTCAGAAATACAGCGCAAAAGCGCATTCGATCGAGTAACACGGGCTGATCTTGAAGCCAATAAACTGATACTTTCTACAATAAAAAAGAGTTTCCCTGAACACGATTTCCTTAGTGAGGAAACTGGATTTGAGGACAATCCTGATATTTATAGATGGGTTATTGATCCTTTGGACGGGACGACAAATTATATTATTGGCAATCCGCTTTTTTGCGTAGCAATAGCACTTACCTGCAAGCAAAAAATATTATTGAGTGTACAGTACGCTCCGGCACTCGATGAGCTCTTTATTGCAGAATACGGCAAGGGGGCGACAATGAACGGAAAAAAAATCAAAGTATCCCGTGTACCGTCTTTAAGGGATTCTATTGTCACATTAGCCCGATCACGGTATAAACAGTCGAGACGGCGGTATGTGAGCATTCAGCGGAAGCTTGAAGGTCAGGTGCTGAATATGAGGCATTTCGGTTCGACAGCACTGACACTCGGTTATGTTGCAGCTGGCCGGGTTTCCGGGAGTATGGTAGTTCCTCCGGGGATAGCATCATGGGATATCCTGCCTGGCGTTTTACTCGTACGGGAGGCAGGCGGCAGAGTGACGGATTTTGAAGGGAAACAATGGACACTTGATAGTCAGGGCATTGTTGCAACAAATGGCCGGATCCATAAGAAACTATTACGGAAGGTATCGTAATGGTTGAGTTGAGAGGAAAAGTAATTCACGGAGAAAAGATCGGCCGAAAGCTTGGCTACCCGACCGCAAATTTGTCGCGGCGATCTTTGGTCGGTAAACGAATCGGTACGGGTGTTTATATCGCACGAACTATGATAGGGACACGGTCATATACATCATTATTAATCGTAGGAGTCCCCGGATTTAAACGATTACTCAAGGGTAAAGTCGAGATTTATTTTATCGGTTTACGGAGCGGTTCATTGTATGGTCGTATGGTAACCGTTACTGTTTATAAAAAGATCCGCCCAATTCGTCGATACACAGATACGGCACTACTCAAAAAACGGATTCGTCTTGATATACAATTGGCAAAAAAATACTTTACGTAATAAAAAAGGAGCATAGCATGCTCTTTTTTTAAAAATATATTATTGTAAACTTCGGGGCAGAAATTTTATATTTTTTTGGAAACCATCCCCTACGTAACGCATATCTTCAATTCCCACCTTTCCAATATACAGTTGCCGTAACACGTCACTGCCTTTTTCTTTGACAAGCTTCTGAATTTCTTGATAGCCGTCGAAGTAAACTTTATCTTTAGTGAATGTTCCTCGTTGCCCAGTATCATTCAGGCCACGTTTTATTTTGATACAAATTTTCCAAGCACTTGAGCGGTCAATATTATACGTGTCGATGAGGTACTGAAAGAGTTCCGAGAAAGAAAGCTCATTCCCTTTGTATACTGCTACGACGTTGAGCGCGGGCCAGAGCAGTTTTTCACCGAGTGGTATATGAAGCTGGTTCTGGTTGAATATTGCCAGCCCCTCTTCTGTTTTTAAGTAACCAGCGGTTCCTTGCTGTAGCAGATGATACGGTTGGAGTCTGCCGTTCTCGAGTCTGAACACGTGTGTTTCGATCTCATGGACTATCAGTGCGTTGAGACGGTTCTCTGTGAATTTTGCTTTGCGGTTTATCAATATCGCATTTTGTTTATTAATTTGCATGTCTACAGTGGCGCTCGTAAGCATTTTTATCCTCCATTTTGAGAGAGTATGTTCTTTAAGGAATGCTGTAATTCGTTTGGAAACTTCATCCATGCTTAACCGTTTGCTTTTATCTTGTGCGACCGGTGTATTTTCAATAAAACTAACTGCTTTACTATATTCAATTTCAGAGACGGCTCCATAGAGCTGTTGCGAATAACCGGTTACTGCCTGCGTACCGACGGCTGCTATTAAAGAGAGTTTTATGTCCAGCTCGGCTGCTTTTTTGTCATACAGCGGCATAAGCGGATGATTGACGTGTCGTGGAAGTCGTTTCAGTTCTCCCTTGAGGTACGTAATATCGGTTTCACCAGTACGATAGGTGAACTGCGGAGAGTAAGCGGGGTCTTTTACGAATTTTTTTTGCTCTTCCAGTAAATTTGTCGGCTTGAGCCGGGCGAGGAGTTTGATCTGATCATTGATAGCATTTATCTTTTTATCAATATTTTGGAGAATTTTTTCGTCACGGCTTTCAATATTCATCTTTGGGGAGTCCTGCTTGGTGATCCGGCTCGTATCGATTAAAAAATCTGACAGATACTTACCGGGAAGTATAAGTTGGTATGGTACGTTCCCGAGCCCTTGTTTGATAAACGGGACCTTGAATTTTTTGTCAATAAGTTGAAACTGGAGCAGCTTATCATCAGGATTTAATTCTACGTGATCATCTACTACCGTCTGTTCCGCGTGCGGGTCGATTTTTGCAAAGAGTATCTGACCCTTACCGGAGCGGAGCGTAATGTATTCATATAAACCGATTACCGGTTTTTCTTCCCCCCGTTTGCTGGCGGTTTCTTTTACCGTTTTAGTGAATAGTGTCCTGCCGATGCGAACCCCCTCCGTTGTTGAAACGACTTTAAGGTCAGCGATTTTTTCCAGTCGTTTGCGTAGAAATGCCTGGTTTGACAGCTGAATAGCCAACCCCGCGCGTACATTCAATTCAAGTATTTTTATTCCTGTCTTTGTCAGCGCCAAATCAACTGCGAGGTAACCAATCTGCGTCATGTGTTGAGTCTTTGACGCCGTTATGAGAATTTCCTCCCAGTCAGGGATGGTAATACTCCCCACTGATTCACCGGAGGGAAGTTTTTTGATGAGTTTATTATACTTCACGCCAAAAGTCGTCTTTCCTGTTCCGATATCAATTCCGAGGCCAATGGCTCCGAGATGGAGGTTCGCCTTACCATGTGATTCAGTTGTCGGCAGCCGGAGCATTGCGATAATGGGAACGTAATTAAAGACGATAATCCTGACGTCAGGTAATCCGTCATCGATGTAGGGTTTGAAGTAGTCATGTGAGATCAGGCGTTCTTCAAATATCACCTGATCGTGAAGACCGGTAATTGCGTATTTACCGTCAAGAATCGCAATGCAGTGTTTGTATAAGTCTGTCCAGTTCAGTTTTGTCCCATCGACCGCATAAAAGGTGCTATTCCGTCTGTCTTTTATTACTATGATTCCTTCACCGCCAAAACCGCGATTCGGCTTTATAACGAAGTTTTTCGGAAGGATTTCCGGGTTAAAATTTCTCAGTTCTGAAAGGGACCTAACGGCCGCGTAAAGTTTAGCAATTCCAATTCCCCGGGCATGCAGGAAGTGTTTAGTAAAAATTTTATCATCGGCAAGGCGCCGGTTTGCTTTTGAATTATACTGCGCTATGTACGACAGGTTTCTGGCGTTCATCCCGAGTATACCTGAGGATTTTTTTATCAAAGCCATACGCTGATCACTTATTCCTCAATAGAACGTTCTCTAAATAAACTACGGAATCGAAAGTACTCAGTCAGCCGTAATCCCGTAAAGCGGCCAAGGAGAATCATACCGAAGATCGGCACAAGAATAAGCTCAGGCCACGACATTATAAGATTCGAGAATGCCGTCCAGACGACGAGGTAGTATGCTGCGAGCGATACGACAACAGTTTTAATTATACCAAAGAGCGCCTCGCGGAGACCTTCCTCTGACTGGGCAGTCAGGAATTTTTCTGAGACTGTCGACATCACAAGCATCGGGAAAATTGCAAGTGAAACGGCGAGTGATACACGGTAGTAAGAGAGAAACCAAATGAGTCCGAGAAACGACAGCGCGATCGCTGAAAGAATCAGACTCGTTTTTGGTATGTAGAGTAATTTAAATTTGTCGAGAAGTGTCCTTAGCAGGTAGCTGACCACAACAACAATAAGCAGGGTCCCGAACCCGAAATAAAAGCCGAGCATGAGCAATGAGAGGGCGATAACGGATGGTGTGTATATCCCAAATGCCGAAATGCCGACAACCTGTCTGATGAATGTAACGATAAATGCAATGAACGGAAACGCAAGTATGAGGTAAATAGTATTTGTTGGTATTCCTTTTGCGATAAATGTCGTTATTGCGTGAGACAGAAAAAATGCAGACGATTTTTCACTACGTTCGTCTATTATACGGTATTCAATAGCACGTTGATTGAGGATAGTCGTCAATTCGTTATAATCCTTCGTTTCAAAAATCGGATTGAGGGCCTCCTTTCTCGTCAGCAGGATGTATTTTGGCGTCATGACCTGAAATGACTGCTGGGTAAGCTCAGAAGAAATAGCCATATTCTGATCAGTAATTTTTACGAGCAGTTTATTATCGAGTCTAAATTTTTTATCCTCCAGCCCCTGCCAATACCGGGTAAAAGCCTGCAGGCCCAATGAAGAGCTTGTGTAAAATATTAAGCCATCCGCTTTCTTGATAAAGTCCGCCTCCTCACCGATGAGCGGGAAAAGGCGCTCTTCGGTCAAAAAGTCCGTTTCACTCTCAGCCGTTGATACAACTTTCAACAGTACGCCGTTATGGGCTGCCTGATTGACAATCAACTCAAAATCTTCAGCTACGGTTTTATCGGTTATCATGAGAACCTGCTGGTCAAATACAAACACTTCCCGTTCAACTGAAGCGGTAAATTCTTCCTGCAGGATTGTAAGAGTAACGCTGTGTATGCCTGTTGATCCGAATTCATGGATCACTTCTTTACCAAACTGGGTAATCTTTATATCAGTAAAATCCCATCGGTATGTCGGGTTAATATCCTGTGACAGGAGTCCTGAATCGGAGGCGTCAAACAGTGATTTTTTGCCGAGCTCAATAAAATTTTCCGAAGTAATGACGGGAATGAGCTGTGGAATATCAGTTGATTCCTCAACTAGGGGTTCGTCTGTTTCGATCGGAAGCAGCTCGTCAGCAGCCACATGTACCGGTACTAACGTCGTCAGAAATACAGTAATACAAAGTAGTGCAAAAAACTTATATTTCATAGGGTATAGTGATAGTTCCGGCAATAGTAGCATAGTATTACCTACTGATCAAGGGTTCCGCGTAGCGTCCGAAGGAGTTCTTGATGCCACGCTTCGTAGTACAGTTTACAGCGTTTATTTGGTAGTCCCGGTTGTGCGTTGATCTCAAAGAGGTACGGGGTTCCGTTCTCAAATCCGAGATCGATTGAGTAGATGCGATGACCGTAGCGTTTTAAACGCGTGTCAATTTTTTTTACAATTGTTCGTGCGCGTACCGGGATTTTTCCTTTCGGAATTTCTTTAAGTGTGCCACCCTGTGCAACGTTTGCGAGCAGTGTCCCGCGTTTTGGTATTCTTACAAAAACCTCCACTACTCTCCCATCCATTATGAGAATTCGAAGGTCGTGGTAGCTACCGCAGATGCCAGGAATACCTCCTCCTGTATCGATGAAATCCTGTATAATTCCAGGAAATTTTTTTACCGCTTTAAGTATTTTTTCACGTTTTCCAATGACAATTCCTATTCCTTCATAACCGCTTATGGGTTTGTATACGACAAGATCGGTGGTCAGATATGTAAGCTGTTTTCTGAGCTCGGTTTTTGATTGCACTACGTATGTCAATTTACTGTACTGTTTAAAAAGCTGGTACGTTTTATATTTATCGTTTAATATCCGCTTGAGCCTGCCGTTGTTGACAGCGGTCCAGTCATGTCCTCCACGGAATGAGGGGGTGTCATAAAAACCTTTATCGTAAATTACCGCGGCATTTATTGTATGAGCACACGGTTCGAATTTGTCTTTATGAAAATAGTAGCCTTGACGAAAACGACCGCTGTCACAATAGTAGCGTCCTCCACGGACAATATAAATGGCGAAGTGCTGTTTTGCAATTGTAAAAAAATCGAAGTATGATACTCGGTACTTCTTGATCGTAAATGGATAGTCATTGAGCCCCCCGTGTTGCAGGAGAACTACGAGATTTGGCTTTCCATCAGTATACCGGTTGAACTTCGGTTTGCGCATAATATTTAAATGCCGGAGGTGGGACTTCCCTTCGGGCCTCTGGCTTCGGTTGGTTGCCTCTTGGCAACCCTTCCTCGCCCTTCAAGCCCCACTACCTATTATAAAAAAAAGCGTTATGATTTGCCGGAGGTGGGACTTGAACCCACAAGGCCTTACGGCCAACGGATTTTAAGTCCGTCGCGTATACCAGTTCCGCCACCCCGGCATAAATGTATATATTATCAATGATTGTCAATTAGTAAATTGAGTGGCCAGTATTCCATCTTGCACCGCTAAAGGGTGCATGATAGCCGTGAACCTTTAGTGGTTCACGGCAGTTCCGCCACTCCGGCTTATATGGGTAGTCGTTACTCTTGTATTGATATTTTTCAAAAAATGGAGCGGCAGACCGGATTCGAACCGGCGACCTTTTCCTTGGCAAGGAAACGTTCTAGCCAACTGAACTACTGCCGCACGTCCAAATAGTATTTCGGGTTCCGTTTCCAACAAATGTTGAAAACTTCACCCTGCATACCATTTCTCCTTTTCCTCACAAATACTTTCCAAGTATTTGTTCGGTTATTGATTTTTCAAATTGCCAGTGGAGGGATGGAGGCCACGAGCGGAATCGAACCGCTGAATAGAGGTTTTGCAGACCCCTGCCTTACCACTTGGCTACGTGGCCTTAAAAATTCCAGAGAAATTGTGGATCCCTACTTAAAATATATGTCTATTATTTCAAATTGCGGGACAGACCATCTGCCTGGACCCTACCCCGCTGAATAGCGGGGACTTGCCGTGCCCGCCTTCGCCAGAGGCGGAGCCGATGGCAGGCGGGGCAACGTGGCCAAATTTTTAAAAGTTACATAGGGTATCCTATCAGAAATTCGCCTTAAAATCAAGATTAGTCAGCTACTGAAAAACCCCCTGTCGGGGGCCTTTCATGAGATTATAGAATTTCTATTGTTGTATATCGGACTCCCCACTGCTTCGCCTCTTCCCGCGTTTCCATCCAGATATCAGCTCGCTGCCAATAACGGGCATTCATTCTGTCTTCAACGACAAATACTTTATTGCCGTAGTAATCGGGGAACCTGACTTTGGTTCCGATCGGAAGGAAGTTTGCTGCTATAATGCCGTCTCGGACCCGTGAGCCTGATGCCGTAGTAAACGGATCGCCCTGTGTTTGATCAGGCGTTGATGAATATGCGGTAACAGGAACCTGCATTATTCTTTTTGCTTCGGGTATCGGTTTGTCTTCGATAACCGGGGCCTTCAGAATCTCAGTTGATTCCGGCTCAATTACGTCTAATTCATTTTCTACAGGCAATGGTTCGCTTATCGGTGCCGCATATGCTGCTGCGACTGGTTGCGGGAATGTAAATTGCCAGAGGATGATTATCGCAATTATGGTGATTAGGTGTTTTGCTTTTGATGTGTGCACATTAGGTGCTCTTAGCATACGGTTTTATTAAGAATAAGTTGATTTCGCTAATATTAGCAGAAATTGCTTGAAAATAAGTGTTTTATACTTATTATTAGCAAAAAATGGGTACCAAAAAACACCCTATCACAGGGTGTTTTTATGGAATTTATTATCTTACCAGTATAGGTTTTTATGTCAAGTAGGGTACTTCAGAAAATATAATTTTTTCCTGGAGCGGGTGAACCTTAATATTAATCAGGACAGGCTCATAGATTAAGAATTGTTATCTAAATAGATTTCTACGATGCTGCGCCTGTCAATATTCTCTTTGTCGAGGCCTAATTCAGACAGTAATTTTAAAGTTGACTCTTCTTCAACAGCGGGGAATTTTACTTCTAAATATGTTCCAATTTCTTTCATATCATCTATATCCATTCTCAATTCACGTTTACGGATTGAGAGATAATTTTATGCTGGAGTTGGTAGGGGTCCCGCCAATATGTGTTGAATATGTGTTGGATTTATATTCATAGATAAATAATTAAATATTTTTCGTTTTTGTTATCTGTTTCCAAAAAAGGTTATATATTATTCTCATCGCGTCCGCAATTACTTTACTTTCAATAATCAGGCCAACTTCATCTCCATATGACATGAACGCGACTTTATTGTTGTAGATGTTTATTTCAACAGGAATGTTAAAGTCCTCACTGGGCAATAATTTTGTAGTGCTCATGTCTTCTTTATCGTTTTTTTTACGCTGTGCCCAGTTTTTATCAGCGGGTGCGATGCGCTTTGCTCTGATATTATATTGTCGGCGCATGTTTAAGTACTCTTCTGGAAATCCCGGAAACATGCGGAACATTTCAGAAGTGTTCCACTCCAAGATAACCTCCGGCTTTTCTTCAATAGTGTCATAATAGATTTTTTTGATACCCGGCTTACCCTCAAAAAACAATACTTTTGGTTTTATCTGCTTGGCGTTATACAGCGCAGAAAGTTCAGGCAATGCTTTATGTAAATCTTGCTGATACCGTTTAAATATCTCCACAAGGTTTTTTGGATTCTCTGCAATATATCTATTTTTACCCTCTTTCTGTGTTTTCAAAATAAATCCCCTTTTTACCAGTGCTTCGAGCACTGAGTAGGTGGTGGTTCTTTTTAGCTGTGCCTTATCTGCAATATCCTGTGCTGCCGCAATCCCGGCTTCTAATGATGCAAGGTATACTGCTGATTCATTTTGTGAAAATCCAAGATTAATTAATGCTTGATGAATGGCCATATTATATACAATTCAATGATATGATTATGACGATTAATTCGTCGTTATATTTGTAATAATAAATTATTTACTATAAAGTGTCAAGAATATAAGATTATTAGTTAAATAAAGTATTTTATAAAAAGACGAAAAAAATGACAAAAGTCCTTTAACAAACGAAATAGGAGGAGCCATGAATCTCAAGAATGTAATTCAGAATTGGGGATTTTTCTCACGTGAGGAGATTGAAGCGAGCGAAGGGAAGCTTTTAATGCTTGATATTGATTTTGGTAGGTCATGCTCGTTAGGATGCCCATCATGTTTCCGAAGAAGAAACGTGGTTGATAATCTAGACGCAAGTGACCTTACATACGATGAGCTATTGGATGTCATCGACGAGGCACGCGAGCTTGGTTTACAGGCAATTAAGATATGCGGCGCTGGGGAACCGACCGAAGATTCGCGATTTCTACAGTTCGTCAGTGATATGACAGAACGGGGAATCGGTGTTGCCTGCTTTACTAAGGGACAGGTTTTGGGAAGCGATTCCGCTACGAAGCAATATTTCGGTATTAGTACAGCGTTCGAATTTTGCAAACGGCTACACGAACTCAATGTGAGTTTTATGCTCAGCTGGCAATCTTTCGAACCCGCGATACAAGATGAGATTGTCGGAAAAAGCGGACACTCGCATATGAGGGATCAGGCGCTGAATAATTTGATACGAGCAGGATTCAATAGACCGCTTCCAACACGCCTCGCGCTTTGCTCGAATCCAATTACAACGCAAAACATCGATGAAATATTTGATATTTACACTTTTGCCCGGGAACGGAATGCTCTACCGGTGACTGCAGCGCATATGGTGAACGGAGAGCAGTATGAAAAT
>SDBT01012031.1_pt1 | contig 13899 bp, 16 predicted proteins | sample 2277101 | NCBI WGS metagenome assembly SDBT01 (sample SAMN10404973, study PRJNA504765) | marine sediment metagenome | isolation source: marine sediment core GS10_PC15, 103 cmbsf | place: Arctic Ocean: Southern Knipovich Ridge | collected 2010 | reverse complement strand
GCGTGGTTGAAGAGCAACCCATTACCAAAAGGGTTACCTGATAATTGGTTCAGTACTGTACCACCCAATCCAAGGAATGCACGAAACGTTGCATTCACAAAATTGAGCGTAAGAGTACTTGTAAATTCTATACGTCCAATATCAGAAGGTGCAATAGTTATAGTACGATCCTGAGGCAATAAGGACATGCCATCTAATCTTATACGTATACTAGCCCTCTGATTTAGACCTATGTCTGCTTCATTTAAACCAGCAGTTATGACAGTACGCGTACCATCATAGCCTGTCTGAAGGATTACAGCCCCTGCGTTGTTCCTAAGCTCCTGTACAGGGTTGCTACCATCCTCAGTAAGCCCCGTAGACTGAACCGTTAGGGCTTGGTCAACAGTTAACTGTGGTGGTGTAGGAGCGCTAGCAAAAGCGGTCTGCAGCGTGTTTATTGTTAGACCGCTCACGTTTAAACGCCCTACACCTGATTGGGTCTAGCGTGGACCTTCAGGGTTTCAGCTGCACTTACCAGCAGACCTGAAGGAACTATTAACTCCCCATGTAGTCTCAAATCTTCTACGTCTGGTACATCACCAGTCACTAGCGAATGTACTAGAGTAACGCTAGAAGCAGACTGGTTAACTAGAGCAGTAGTCCAGATAGATGGGGTTTCATCAGACCTAAAGACCTGAATGGTAGCAGAGGTTACCAGAGAAAGATCAAAGACCGTACTAGTACAGACTAGCGAGACTGTATAAGGGGCCTCTGCATTCTGGTGAATGGTGAATAGCGAATGTGGCACACCTAGTTACCTGCAACAAGTACCTGTGCGTCAATCCACTCAAACACCCATTCACGACTACCAGCAGAACCTGCAAAACCCTGCTCTGGCCATCCTACGATCCAAGCTTCTAGGGCTAGAAGCAAAGAACGACCGGACAGATCTACCATACTAAGTGTACCTATACCACCACCATTTGGTGATTCTAGATCTAGAATGTGTACAGCTGAAAGCACATCATTAGATGCTGAGCTTTGCATAGTTGGTACTGTCATCCTAGCACTACGGTTACCAGTCTTTGACCTGGTACCTTCACCATCTACACCAACTACAATAGTGAAACCTTCAGAGTTTGGTGTTATCCTGATGAATTCATCTTCAGCAAAACCCTTGATAGGTACCGCTGCAAACACTAGTGCTACTGATTGTGGGTCGTATGTGAAAACAGGGTTACCCATGATAAACTCCTAGGCTGCAAGGCGACCGGTTACAGAAACACTGTGAATGGCACCAGCTAGCTTACCATCAAAGGTTACATTCTGAAGAAGTCTTGCAACCTTATCAGCCTGCAACACATCTTCTTCCCTAGGAGCTTGCACAGAAGGTGCAGGTTTCCTAGCTAGGCCACGTGCTGTAGTCTCTGTCTCTACGTTAGCATTCAATCTAGCACCAATTACACCTGTAATGATTGCTATACCAATGTTGGTGTAGGGTATCTTTGGGTTAGCTGCTAGGGCTGCAAAGATATCAATCTGAAGGTTAGCTTTTAGAAAGTGCAAGAACCTCACAGTATCTAAGAATTCACCACCTGGTGAAAGACCTTCATATGTGATATTCAAACCTGCTACTTCAGAGTAAGTGTTACCACCCTTACCCCTAACAATTACCTCATGTGCATCCTTGATAGGATCAACAGTGACGCCTACAAGGGTCTTCAGTGCCCACGTAGATGTACCTGGGTCTGTTGGGAGCATGACACCCAATATGGCTACACCACTGTAACTCAGAAGCACTCTCTGAGAATACAGTAGATGGCTATGGGTATAGGCTGCAGCTTGTGAGTTAGAGAACAAGTCATCTACTGTAGCTATGTCTACAATCTCACTATCGCTGTTATTGAAGCTGCCTACCTTCTCTTCAGCTTGCACCCATGTTTCAGCTGCAAGCACTTCAGCAGCGCTGTTAGAGTCTAGCGCGAAACCATACCACCCAGTTGGGTCAACAGCTTCAATAGCTGCTAGGTCCGTTGCAATACCAGGGTCTGCTGTAATGTCTTCAACATCCAGATCATTGGCTGGATCCATGAATCCAAAATTGAAATCAAACAGAACACCAGTTGCTAGTGTAGCTATGGCAATATGAGTACCAGCATCAGTAGGAACCAAGCCCTCTACACCAGCACCAATAACCTTAGTAGTGGAGAATCCTAGGATAGCGTTAGCAGTTCCACTAAGAACCGTAATATTGCTACGTGGTCCACCTAGTGTAATGCTGGTTATACGAACCGCTGCAGTATCTGCAACAGCTACAGCATCACCCACATCATCATCTATCGCTGAAGCTACTTCAGCTGCTGTAGCATTGGCGATATCTACAAAATCTGCAATGGTGAAATCTACAAAGTGAAGAATACCATCTATCACAATGTTTAAAAACATACCATCTACAAGTGCATACGTTTCTGTATTAGCACTAAGTAGCGTAGCAGCTACAGGATCTAGATCTGTGAATAGTGCTGTAACAATGTCTGATATAGCATCGCCATTCAGAACAGTATAATTAACATTGATTGTAGCCCCTTCTAGGTCAATGCAATCAATGTTATAGGTAAACCCTTCAGTGATATTCAAAGGGGTTAGTGTAAGGCTCTGACTGAATGCCAGTGCACGCCTACCAATCTTGAAAGTAGGCGGATGTGGATCCTGTGAGAAGAGCTTAGTAGCCATCTTATGGGCAGGACTGTTGACCGTGAAACCATCAGTCAGCATGGCACCAGGTGAGCTGTACTCCCTGATACGATCGCCCCATGCTGTGTGGAAAGCAGCCAGCATAGGCGTACCAAAACCAGGCCTACTAGGAGCTGAAGCAGCTACACTAATTGTCATCGGAACTATAACATCTATGCTCATTTGTTGTTATCCTTATTTAAACGTGCTATAGTTAAGGGGCTGCATCCACATCTATATCTACAGTTTCTGGATCAAAAGGTGGTCCAGGGTTAACTACACCATCAAATGTACCAACAGCTACAACTCTTTCAATCCAATGGCCAAGATAGCTGGTATCGTCAAAGCTTATAGTTGTGGCCATTCTTACATCTAGTCTTTGACTGGACCAAATGTGGTCATCTTCTAGGGCTAGCTCTACAGTGTCTTCTACTCTGACTACTGCTAACCTAGCAGCCCTTAGGGCTTGCTGGGAGCTTTCAAGGTACAGACCAGTCCTGATATTTTCCACAAAAGCAAGTGCAAAATCTTCATCACATTGTGAAATTGACTCTATAGTAATTCCCCATGTGAATTGTCTGTTACCTATAATACAAGCTTCTAAAAGATTGGTGGTAACATTCAGAGTTAGCCTCTCTTCATCCCTACCTATTTTGATAGGTGAAGATATCTTGAGCCTAATTTGTGTCTTACCATACTGCTGTGCTTGGTCTTTCCAGACAACATTATCCACATCATCAATACCACTGATGTTCTGTATCAGCAGTAATAGAGCGGGTCTAATTGTTGCCCAGGGTATCAAATCTTACTACCATCTAACTTAGCGTTGATAGAACCTTTTAACTGTCCTGTGTCAATCAATGGGGTTCCGTCTCTGCTTTGTAGGGGTGGTGGTATACCACCTATCATTCTGGCCTGTATATCTGCTACAAAAACTGAGGCTAGTTGCTTAAGAGGTGTATCTAAATTACCCTTCTTAAGTCCTGTTTCTAGTGCTCTCTTTAACTTAGCTATGTTTTCTGATTCTGTTGAATCAAACCAAGCTCTTATAAAGGACCGTGAAGGAATAGTAGCTGTACCAAATTCATGAATGGTAGCTATATCCTGAACGGTTAACCCTTCATAAGAAGCACCTTCATCACTATGAACACCTACTGTGATTTCTCTGTCTGAATTAGCGGCTATCTTTCTCATAGCCACTAACAGACGTTTAAACCCTTTATCAGTGTCCCTTACTACAACCATTCAACTAATGCCTAAATCAGCATTAGTAACCGTTGGGCCTGAAACAGATACACCTATACCTACCAGTGCCATCAGCCTATTGTACTCTGCTAAGTAGACACCTTGTCCTGTCTGGTCTTTCTTCCTAGCCTTCATACCAGCTGGGTCAATGGTGAGCTTATGAGCTGCTAGGTTTAGGACACCTTCTGTGTAGAGGTCTGTCCAAACCGGTTGTGATATCTCTAGTTCAGCAGCTATGATTACAGCATTAATGTTATCATCATGTGCTGTTTTTAAAGAGCGAAACCTCTTCTTAAAATCAGCTGCTGTTATCTTAGAGGTAGTCATTCTATGTTAGCGCCTAGTTCTTTCAAACGCTCTAGAATGGTATCACGTAGTTCTGGTTTCTCTTCTAGCTCTTGACCCCACTTAACCAGTGTGGTAGTGTCATCAGCTTTACCAATGAAATCTAATGCTTCTTCATCTTCAAAACCAATGAGGCTATCAGGAAGAATCACAGCTGGTGGAGTATTGAGAGAAGGTGTAGTTTCTGCTAGTATCTCTACGGGCTTACCTACCACCTTAAGACGCTTTGTCTTATAGGCTGGTGAAAACCACTTGTTACACTTCTTGGACCCCTTACGGACCCTATCAAGTGCATCAGCATCTACAGTATTGTTACCAGGTACAATCTTCATCTGGTCAACTATAGAACCGTTAGGACCCTTACGCCCAATCAGAACCAAATGGGCATTAGGGTTGTAAACAATAACTGTTTGCATGCTGTGTGTTCTCCCGTTTAAACGTACTTGTTTCTAGTTATTCAATGTCTGAGTAGGACATACCCAGAGGAAAGACAATCTTGACACCACCAATACGCGAATGTGTATTGACAACCCAAGAAAGGTTCTTTACCTGTGGTGGCAACTGTTCAAACGATTGAGACTCTACAAGCTCCAATACGTCTGGATCACGCTTATACATGATCATTCGTGGACCAGTACCAGCAGTGTTAGCAGTATCCAACTTGTGCCAACTCTCTACATTGCGAATGTAGGGGCTGGTCCTCATGAACTGCTCTAGCACAGTAGAGTTATTGTCAACAGACAACTCTGTACCTGCTACCTTTTGAAACTCTGCAATAGGCAGAACCAGAGTATCAAAGCTGAACACATCAAAGGTATTGGCAGGACCAGACCTTTCCAGTATTCGCAAATCCTCTAGAATCTGCTGAGGTGTTGCAGCTCCCAACCAATCACCAGTAATACCTGCTGAAATCACAGGTACATTGGCATTGTTCACAAAACCAGGTGAGTTGGTTTCAGGATCTCCAAAGGCAAACACTGCATCATGCTTAGACTCATGAGCCCTACGGGCCATCATAGCCTTACGCATCTGCAGGTTATTACCACTTAGTGCTGATGCCCTAAGCTCCTGTAGATCGTAGTCATAAGCAGCACCCATAGATATGAATCTACCGGTGAACTTCTGAGCGAATGCACTAACACGCGGCAAGTCATCAGCCCAATCGCTGATAATCTTGGCCATACCAACCATGTCCCAAAACTCATAGGCCCATGTCTCTGCACCGTTATGAGCTTCAGAACTAGTAGGTACTAGTTGACGTGCTTTGTACTCAGGGTACTTGCGATCGTAGACTTTTGAGAACATGTGCTCTAATTGAAGAGCAATGATAGCTGTTTCACCAGCATCAAAACGCTCATTCTCTTGGAACGCCAGTTCTCGCAATTGTGCATCACATCGTGAGTGCCACTCTTGGCGTGCTTGTTCAACTTCATCCTTAGCTGAATCAAGATGCAAACCATGAATGACACACAGTTGATCTTTCTTGTACTTGTATGTTCTCATGGCAATGACACCTCTACTAGAACTAGCTCAAGAGCACCAGTTGTAACGCTCAAGAATCTGCAACGTGGTTGCGCTACTGCAGTAGCAGTATCAGCATCAGAGCGGACAGTACCTAACTCTGTACCACCACCACCAGAAGCGAACCGAACAAAGACCTGATCGGTAATGGTAACAGCATCCTCTGCTACCATCCAAATCCGACCCATGCGCAGAACTGACACCATGTCAAACTCTGCATATTCTGGGTCTTGTGGTTCCCTACTGGGCAGCCAGATTGAAACACCTTCAATCAGTAAACCAGTAACCTCACCTGTAAGAACAGGGACCCTGATAGAGTTGATGTCTGTTACATCGCGAACCACAAACCTACCAGCTGGTAGACCTGCTGCATCAGTGTTCGCGAAACTAGACACGAACATATTGGTTTCTACCATCCCCTCGCGGGCGATGACATTGTCTGCTAGTGCTACGGTTTGCATGGTTAGCTCCTATCTTTGCTTACAGAAAGAGGCGCCATACCAGCTGGATACTCTGGTGAAGCATCCTTACGGTCTGATTCATCCTCATCATTCAGTGTTAGGATATCTGAAATCTTCTTGTGGTCTTTGTTAGGCTCTTTACTGTCTTTCTTGACAGTCTTTTTAGAGGCTTCATAAAGACCCTTGACGTAGTCATCAGACTTGTTTTCAAGGTCCGTCTTATCATCCTTCTTAAGGATGACAGCTTTCATGATGTCTAACCCTGACTTACCACTAAAGTCAAAGTCCTTACCAAGTACAGTAAGTGCATCAGTCCTGATAGTAACCAGGGCTTGTACCTTCTGTTCAAAGTCTTCTGAGTTAGAATCCTTCTTGGTTTCTAGCTCTGTTACTTTCAACTGAAGGCCATCAGCTCTACCCTTTTCTGAATCACGTTCAGACTCAAGTGTTGCTGTGTCTAGTTTCCACTTGGCCTGGTTCTTATCCAAAGCTTGGATGAATTGCTCGGAACTGACATCAAAGCTGATGCCATCAATCGTATACGTCAACATAGGTATTTCTCTTTCCTTGCTGTCTATGGCAATGGCATCGCCACTATCAAGCTTAATGTGAACTTCACTACCTGCTCTACCCCAACCTTCAGGCCCTAAGGCTACATGGTTGTATCTAATGTTTCTTTGGATAGCGTCGTAACGTTCACCTTTATGAACGCCCGATTTCATCTCTAGGGCACATGTGTAACCACAAGAGGTTTCTTGTATGTCTCCACTATCTAGACCAGCAAGACCTTTACTATCTTGAACAATCAGATCTGATTCAACATAAGTAGAATCATGGGTAACCTTTGCAGAGACAGACCCTATAGCGTGCTTCTTCCAATTAGCGCTATTAACAGCCCCTGTTGGGTGTCCTAAGGTCACAGGTGCATAGGGAAGGGTAGCTAGGCTGTCTTTATGAAAGACCTCTTCAGGGAGCCTCAGCTCTCTACGTTCACCGCCATCCGACCGGCGATAAGTAAATACACCTGTTCTAGTGAGCCTAGCGGGTACAGCAGCCCCACCACCAGCAATAGGCTTACTCTTGGCTAGTCTGCCAAAGTCGTAACGTCGGACGGTAGACACGTTTAGACCCTAGGCGATTAGGGCCAGTCTTTCTATTTAGCCACGCGTGCTACTAATTTTTCTCAGATGTCAAGAGAAAAAATAGGCTGCGTTTAAACACCTGGAGGGAATGCTAACGGATTTCTCTCAGGTCTATCTGGGTCTAAGAAAGGTACTACTGGGTAGGCTGTACATCTGCAGTTGATTTCTTCACCTGGATGTAAACCACCTGTTAACTCTGGACCTTTATTGTAGCTAAACTTCTGACCGTCTAACTCCTCGTGAGTCTCTCTAACGTCATCATCACCACTAGAGGTCCAAATATATTCTTCTATACCAGCTTGTTTGTGGGTTTCTCTTGCAATCTGACCATTAAGCTTAAGCATCTGATCTCTAGCAATAAGGCTTGCTTTCTTCCTAGAGATACCTAACTTCTTTATCAGATTCTCTCTAAGTACCTCATGCCTAAGACCTACATTACCAGCCTTACTAATCTCTAGTTCAGCTTGCTGTAGAGCTTTACCAGCAATGCTCTTTATTAGGTTGGTATTGTGTACTATGAACTGTTCAAATAGTCCTTCCACTTCTGGAGTAAAGCTTAGTCCTAATACCCTATTAACACTCTTAACAGTGCTGGCCTGTTGAAGCTTACCCCAACGTCTAATAAGAGCTTCTAGTTCTGGACCATCTATCCTCTGTCCAAGCTTCAGCTCTAGTATGTTTAAACGCTTCTTGAATTCAGGCGGAAAGAATATAGCATCAGTTCTAGTATTGACAGGGTTAAGTGTTTCAGCTTCAGTATCAAACGATCTGAGAAGTGGTGATAGTTCCTTAAGTATATCTACCAAAAAGACGTCTAACCACTTCTCTATTGCTCTTCTGAAACCTACTTCTACTTTACCACTCTTCTGAGGTGTTTGTTTCCGTCTCTGGTTCCGACTCTGTATCCTGTTCAGCTTGGTTGCTAACTTCTTCCGGTTCTTCAGAGGGCTCTGAATCGGAATACTCATAGTACACCTTACCCTTCTCTACCCTAGTCTTATGCAACGTCCCTTTCTGGGTCTTCAATGTGTCCGGGATTGGATGTTTCCTTAGATTCAGGGTCATCTCCCTGTCCGGTGTCACCAGGGTTATCGTTTGTTTCTTGACGTGTGGGCGTAATCTGGGGAGATTTAGAAGGGTCTTCACCCCCAACTTCAGCTGGATCACTCGACGGGGCTTGTCCTGATTCTGGTTCTGTGCTGATTTCATTTGCTTCTTCCTTTCCTACAGTCTCACCTACAATGGTATGTTGTTTCTTTTGCTTCTCATTGAAAGCACTAACAGTTAACTTGCCATCTTCATCAGGCCATTTTGGTAGACCGTCTAAGGCTCTAGCCTCATTAACTGTGGTGTACTTCTCTTGAGTTGTGGTAAGGGTCTTCTTCTCTGGTTCAGGCTCTTTAACCTCTTCAGGCTCTTTAACCTCTTCAGGCTCTTTAACCTCTTCAGGTTTAGTAGCTTTCATTTCTGCTTCTAAGTCTTCTAGAGCTTTCTCTCTTATCTCTCTATTGATGGTTATTTCTGAATCTTCATCAAAGACAGATAGGGCTACCTCTTCAGGAAAAAGTACACCTTCTCTAATGTAGTTGACATTAGTAGTAGCTTCTGATGCATTAATCTGTGCTTGCTCTACCTCTGTAGGCTCCCACAGTTTGGGAAACTTAAGTGCCCATTCTTCAGGCTCTTCAATATCAGTGTGATTGAAGATAGTTTCAAAGATGTCTATGATAGCAGGCTTTAGCTTGTTCTCTCTTTCACTATCAATAGTATCATAGAACACCCTAAAATCAGCATCACCAGTAGAATTCATACCAGCTGGTGATCTACCAAATAGTAGAGTAACCGGTATCTCAGCTACTGATGATAGACGCATCATCACTTTATCTAGGGCTGCAGACACACCAGCAAAGCTTAGCTCTAGTCTACTGAAATCTTCATTATCAGCATCAATTACTACAGCCCTAGCCATACCACGTGACATATTGACTACAGCCATTCTCTTCTGTATGGCTGCATCCCTACCAGCTGCTATCATCTGTACTAGGTTCTTCAGTTTAAACACACCCTGTGACCATTCAGTCATACCATGTGCTAGACCTTGCCACGCTTGGCCCTGTTGCTGCAACACTTCAAAAGCTTCTTGCAGCACTGACAAGCCCCACCCATCCTGTCTACGTGTGGTCTCATCATCAGTCTCTGCACCTTCAAACCTGATGACCCTAGAAGCATGTAACAGCTGTGGTGCATCCACAGCACCACCACCAAAGGTGTTAGGGTTGGTGAGTCTGTACACCAGTGGTTTACCAAATGGTGGGTTAGCTACGGTCAGTTTTGTTTGCCATGTATCAACAGTCAAGAACCTTCTACTAATAACTACCAGGTTTAGAAGCTCTTCACCTTCAGCCATTTCTTCGCCAAAGTCATCAGCATCTGTAACCTTTAGGATGATAGACCCTCCCCATAGTCTAGCCTTCCAAGAAGCATCAAACAGCTTGCCTAGAACATTTAAGCTCTTAGCAAACTTCATTGCTTCATCTAGCTTAGGTTCATCATCCCTATCATCTGAATGAAGTTTAAACCCCTTCCTAAGCATTTCCTTAGGCTTCTTTATCACAATCTTTCTAGCTAAGTCTTCACCCCTAAACAGACGTCTAAGAATGACATCTGTTAGAATGGGTGTCTCTAGAATCTGTGCTCTTGAAGCTCTGTCTATGCTGGTACCCATACCAGTAACAGCATTCATCCACGTATCATGCCTAAGGCTTGACAGTTGCTTAAGGGGATTTAAACGCGGCATTACTTGTGTATCCTATTCATGGCTTTTTCAAAAGCCCCTATGTAACCTGTCTCTGTCCACAGAAGAGCCTGTGAGACTACGTCTACTCTGTCATCATATGTGTAGAATGGGAACCCTGTTAGTTCCTTGATATGTTCATTGACCCATTCAAACAGCTCAGGATGTGGTAGCACATAATGACCACTCTTAATCTGTGGTACTACAGCAAAGAACCTAGCCTGTTTAGAACCTCTAGGATCAACTAGCTCTATACCACTAACCTCATGACTTAGTGTGTTCTCTAATGCTGGTCCGTTAGCTTTATCTTCTACTAGTTTAGTGCTAGCATCTGGGTTACGCGCTGACATAGCAAGCACATCAGCACATGATGTGATAAAGTCTTTGATGCTAACATCTTCATCTATGATGTAGATGTAGGGCATGTTAGACCAGAAGGTGGCACCAGCTACCCTAGATGAACCTTGACTATCCTTAAAGGCTAAGTCCCATGACTGAAACTGATAGCCTGCTGAATCAGGTGGTAGTGGTAGACAAGGCCTACCATTGGGATCTGTCTTGGCCTTACCATCAGGATGCCAGAAGCTGAACCACTCTTTCTTAACCACCAGACCACCCTTAGGAACTGGTCTCTGCTGTTCCTGTGCAGCTATGGCCTGTGGTGTTCTCAGCTTCTTCTCACGGTCCCTACAGGCCTTTTCATCCCACCTACCTGGGCAAAGTAGCTCACCATCCAGGGTCCGCCAATCACCCCCTGTACGGTCCACTATAGCCCCATCAGGAAGGGTACGTTTAAACACAGTCCTACAGGGGTTATCTGATTCAAACCTCATAGGTAATCTAAGGTGGACTACATCCTTATCTTCTAGTATATGTGCTGCTAAATCATTCTCATGTAGACGCTGCATTATCAGCACGTCTATGGGTTCAGCATCTGTAGCTCTGTTACCTAGCGTTGCATCATACCAGTTAATACACTCTTCTAGTTTAACTGGTGAAGCTTGTGCACCACCTAGTGCATCTAGTGGCTTGATAGGGTCATCTACTACCCTTATTTTACCATGCTCCCCAGTTACCTGACCTCTAACAGAAGTACCATACCTAAACCCACCAGCCTTAGTGGTTACCCTGGTAGCTGCTGGTGCAGGATTGTCAAGGATGGTACCCCAACGTTCTTTAAACCATCTGCTGTTTAGCAGATTGATAGACTTGTTAGCATCGCGTCTAACGTTGGTTAGGCTGTATGAGGCAAAAATGAACTTACGTTCAGGTATCGTTATCCAGTCCCATACAGGCCAAACTACACAGACAATAGTGCTCTTAGTAGAGCCTGGTGGAACATTGATACAGAGCTTTTGTATGTGACCTTCTGATACCGCTTGTAGGTGTTCACACAGCTCATGAACATGTCTACCATCTATGTAGGGCTCTACCACTACATAGCGCCAAGTAATCTGTAGAAAATCATACAGACTACAATCAGACTTCTGGATTAGTGCTTTATCTAATTCAGCGTCTGGAATGAAATCTAATTGAGCACTCACGGTAGTGTGATACTGGCATACTGAGCTACAGCAGCATCTACATTAGCTCTCTGAACTGCTGTCAAGGTTTTATTGTAGAGTGCTATAGCTTTAATCTCACATTGACATACAGCCCCTAGACCAGAGTGCTTACCTAGCTGCTGACTTGCACTTATGGTTGCAGTTCCTGCATAGGCTGAAGTACCTATAGCCCCACCATCCTTAAAGAAAGAGGTAGCTGGTGTACCACTAGAGTCTACTAACCAGGTTCTCAACTGTTCACCTGCTACCATGTCTTCATTAGAAGCACGATAAGTACCATCATAATATGCTTGCCTATCACCAGCAAATGATGTAGTCATCGCGTAAGCAGCACTAGACCCTAGCTGTAATAGGAACTGTTCGTCAGTTAGGATGTCCACTTGGTCTAGTGCTATTATCAGAGACCAATCATTAGACCCCTCACCTAGTTGTAACGTCCTACACTCTAGGAACTGGTCTGTAGGGCTTGCAGTAATCTTAACTTGCCCACCACCATCACTCCAGTCTGTAGCCCTCCAAAGTGGCTGGTCAAGTGGGACACCCACATCACTACCTGTACCCTGTGACCATGTGTGTACAGCATCTACATCTATCCAGCCTTCTACCTTCTCATGTACAATCAGCGCATTGTAAAAGAATAGACTACGTTCATCACCGCCACCTACCACATGGGACTGTTGATTATCCGTCCTGGCTAAACCAAACCTAATGTTATTGGCGCTACCAGTTACATTAGGAAATACAGCTGTACACAGGAACCAACCATTAGCATCAGGACCAGTGATAGTACCAGAAGCATTCGATGTAGTACCTACAGTTTCTGTATCTAATAGAAAGAAGACATAACCACCACCTGTAGATGTGTCCCTTATGTAGAGCTTGTCTAGTGTGTCTGGCTTAGCGAATACACTAACGGTTCTCTCACCTGGTACTACACCAGTAGGTACATCTCTTAGTATGTGCTCAGAATTTCCAGAGACTACCTCAATTATCCTATCTGCTAAGACAGTACCATCAGGGTCTAGTGTAGCGTCTGCTGTAACAGTAACACTAAAGGGTGACCAAGCTGCATTATCAAACGCCTTAGGGAAGGGGAAAGAAGCAATAGGCTTAGTGATGTACTGCTCTTCAGCTAGCCATAAAGCCTTAAGCCCTCCAAACAGCTTCAGACGCTGGATAATGGGGTACTCATCAAAGGCCAAGAATCCTGCTCCACCCATGGCCTAAGGATGGCACGAAAAAGCCCCTAGGAGCAAGTAGGAAGCTCCTAGGGGCATGGCGACACTATGGGCCTTGCAACCTCTGGAAGGCTCTAGCGTAGCAGCTAGGGCAATTGAGCGCAAGCCATGCTCTGCACAGATATGTGCAGGATTGTACAGGCTCTTCTCTTGGCTACGTAGGCTGTCTTGGCCTTGCGTATTCTAACCATTTTGTTTAAACAGTATGTACATAGTGGATGTATAAACCCACAAAAGTCAATGCCTATACAACCTTCCTTATTCCACACTAACCAATCTACTGGTAGTACTGGTGCTCTACACTTATCAGTACCATCATCACCAGGGTAGCTCATACCTAGCGCCAGTTCTCTTGGCGTTCCTGCTTACGCTTACCCTTCTTGGCCCTGTCTCTTTCTGTCTTGCCCTTACGCATAACACCAGAGTTGTCAACAGGTTTCGGTGTATCTCTCTGTACTAGACCGTCTACCCTATCCTGTTCAATCTTATTAGATTCTGATAGGATGTAGTCTTGTACCTTCTTGGTAAGCTCCCATAGCTCATCCACTAGGTTAGTCCTAAGGGTCACGTTGCCTACGCTAACCCTATCCACTCTCATAGACAGATGTGGACGTAGATAGCTATCGTTACCATCCCTACCCTGTATTAGCTCACCTACTTGACAGGAGAACTTAGGCCACCTAACGGACGTATCTCTACGTACATAGATAGCGAGGTTACAGCCCTTAGTATTGGAGTAGAATTCTTGCACCACTTCCCAACTTGACGGCCTGCGATTAGTATGGTTATCAGACACTCTTAATTATCCTTCCAAGATGTTTAAAGTTAGCTATGAAGGCATCTGTATTAGGGCCTACACAGGTGTTTGGTGAA
>SDBT01012030.1_pt1 | contig 13899 bp, 18 predicted proteins | sample 2277101 | NCBI WGS metagenome assembly SDBT01 (sample SAMN10404973, study PRJNA504765) | marine sediment metagenome | isolation source: marine sediment core GS10_PC15, 103 cmbsf | place: Arctic Ocean: Southern Knipovich Ridge | collected 2010 | reverse complement strand
GCTTTGATGAAGAACGATTTCAGCAGCTTTTAACCACACAGGGGCAGGGAGCAGCGCCACAGTTTGAGAGACAGCGCGGAGCAATACAAAACCTGTTTCGTCGGCGTGGACTTGGCGCAGGCAGCGGCCTTGAAGCAGAGGCGTTGGGCATACTTGGCGGCGAACAGACGGCGGCACTTCAACGCGGCGCAACAAGCATATTCGACCTTTTGAGCAGAAACATGCAGTCTGCGCGTAACCGGGTATTTCAAGGCTTCCAACAGGGCGAAGGCGCACTTACACGGGATAGGAACCTACAGGCCATGCAGAACGCCGCACAGCAAAGCGCATTACCCGCAGCGATAGGTGGCTTTGCGGCATCGTTTGTGCCGGGGCTTGGCGCTGCAAAGGCTGCAAAGGCTGCTACAGGCGGCGCAACAATAGCATCAGGTGCGTCACGGGGGGCTACGGCGGCTGGTATTTCTGGATTACGTGGATTCGGTGGCCGTAGAACAAATCAACTCACAGGGCCGCGAACATCAAAGGTTCGATTCCCCGGCAGAGAAGTATTTTAGGAGTCCATTATGGCACGGCGAACCGACTTAGCAGAGGGCGCGGCGGCATTTCTTACGGGCATTACACAGCGTCGCGTACAGAAACAGCAACTAAAGCTCGTTCAACAGAAACAGAAACAAGATCGTGAGCGCAAGCGTGAGGAATTTGCGTTCATGCAGGATGCCGCATTTGAAAACTTTCAGCGTGAAAAACAATTTATCGCAGATTTAGACCAGTCAGAATTTGAGGAAAGGGTTTTAACCGGGCAAGATGTTAGAAAACAGCCGCCCTTGACATTTGAACAAGAGCTTGAAAATGAATTATTCGCAACAGAGAAAAAGTTTGAACTTGGGGAGAGGCTTGAGCCGCCAGAAGAAGAATTTTTCGGACTGACGCGCAAAGAGATACTTCCACACGCTGATAAATTTCCAAATGAGGTTTTAGATGAAATCTTTGGAGTTGACATTACCGCACCCGCAAGATTTGGTGACGTTCAAAAACAGCGCGGCAGAGAAATTCAAGAAATCCTTGGGGCTGGCGGGGCATTATCTGAAGAAGATGCATTGAGGGCCGCAGGGCTTGGGCTTGGCGATCCGTTCGAGGCGCAACCCGGCCCACCCCCAACAAATCCATTTGATATCTTTCAGCCCCTTGACGACACAATTACTGACGACACAATTACTGACGACGCACCAATACCCATTGGTGAAGCACCTGAACCACAAAGAGATACAACAACCGTTGGCGATGTAACTGTTGAATTTTCGCCAGTGGAAAAAGCACAAGCAGCAGAGGACGCCGCGAAGACTGTTGCGTTAAATGATACAACTGGATTTAACCCTGAAGAACTGGGGCAATTTAAAACACTTGCAAAAGAACAATCTGTTTTATTTGCACAGTGGCAAAGCCTATCTGATTCAGACAAAAGCGGCTCAAAGGGCGATGCGAAACTAAGGCAATTAATATCCAATGAAAAACAGGTGAGGGACTTACAGACAGGCTCACAGAAAAGATTAGCGGGAGAAGAAAAAACAAAAACCGCAATAGCGGCCAAAGAAAAAACAATTGAAAACGCAATTATTGATTTCACGCCTAAAATCGGTAGCGTTGTTGGCCCGTCTGGTGCTAAAAGGGCTTTCCTTTTAAGAGACGCTAAGGCAATGGCAGAAATATTTCTTAATAGACCAATAACACAAGATGAATTAAAGGACATAACTAGAGCGTTTTTCACTAAGCAAAAATTAGTTGAAGCCGCAGAAACATCAGCAGCAAACTTAAATAAAAAATTTGAAGCCGGATTGCCAGAAGACGAAGAAATTACAGAACCCGGTGGTGGCGCAGGTAGCCTAGAAAATTTATTGGGGTTATAATAAATGGCCGATGCGTTTCCAGAAGGATCAAGTCTACCGAAAGTCGCCGGGTTTAAGAAAACAAATAGTGACCTCATTCACTTTAGCGATAGAACCCTAATTGATTTACAGCTTAAAACAGGCATTCCACTACCGCCAACATCCCCTAAAAACATACGGCTTCGCGAAGCTGTTATCCCCGCATTAATAGAGAAACAGAAACGCCACCAGGAATTACAGAATGCACAAATATTTAGAGCGCGTCAACAAGAAGAACAACTTGCACGGACGGGAACTGCCGGGCCGGGTCGGGCCTCAGTGCCAAGTGCCGGATTGCCGCCGTTTGAAATACGAAGACAGGGCGCGCTAGAGTTTCTTGGGGAAGTGTTTGACATTCCTGTTGCCGCAGGCGCTAAGGTGCTTGATATTCTGGCATATAAATTACAGCCACCCGCAGGCTTGCCGTCATTAGCGGGGTTCCCTGAACGCCCAAGGATACCAAAACCAAAAGCGGGTGAAAGAATAAGGGTTGAAAAAACAGGAGAATTTGGTAATAGTTTTCTTGTAGTGGAATCGCCATTATTTGATGCTGCCCCAATAGCTGGCGGCGAACTCGGCGCATTCGGAACACTTGCCGCACTTGGACTTGAAGGGCTTGAATTCTTTACACCACAAGGAATTGCAAGGAAATTTTCACTGCTCACCAAAGTTGAAAAAGCCGCTGCGCTTCTACCGTCAAGATATATAAATCTTGCAAGAAAAGAGTACGGCGGCACGGCAGGATTCCGCAAATTATTAAACGCCACTATTGATTCAGATGATACCGCCGAAATTGTTATTAGGAAAATGAAAAACCTAAAAACCAAAGACGGCACTGCGAATTTATACAAGCAGTATGTTGATAAAGGGTTTTGGTTCAACGCAAAGGATAAGGCCAGAATTGCAAGGGTGTCAAAAGGGCTTAATAAAAAAGAATTCACGGAAAAGGCTGTTGGCGAATCGTGGATTGATAACTCTACAGCCAGTTTTATATCAGCAGAAAACAAACTTGCCACGACAAAAGGCGCAAAGGGGCGTGTGCTTGCGCGTGATATAATAGAAGGAACGCCCGCGATACAATCAAGCAAGGCAGAGTTGATTGCAAGTAAAGAATTAAAACAAGCTTCCACAAAGCACAAGGCCACACCCGCACAGGTGAAGCAGCAGGCCAAAACCGTAACAGGCACCGCAAGTACAAAGAACCTCACCGCAGAAGAAACAGAAAGGGTTATCCGTGGCCTTGAGCTAGAAGCCGCCAAGGGCGATGCGAAAACAGCGGCAAGGTTCGCCACAGAACGCGCCATAAGAACACGCTCCGTTGATAGCAAAACACTCAAATCCATAATGCCGCCTGACAAAACAATCAACAGTCTTTCAACAGACGAATTTAACGCAATCACGACAAAGATAAACAGCGGGGATATACCTTCAACTCCGGGACGTATAGTAGACACTACAGGCGTCAAGATAGTCGTGCAATCACCGTCAGAGATAGCTAGAAGCGTGTTGCCGTCCGGGGCATGGCAGAACATCCCTGAAGTTACAAAAAATGTAATTGCAAAATCAGAAACCCCAGAACATGTGTTTTCAACCATCAGGCGTGATATGGGATTTGCCGGTGATCCATCAAAAGACTATTTCCATATAGTTTGGGACAAAAATTCAATAACCGCAGTAGACAGGGCGCGTCTTGACAAAATGACAAACAGGGCGTTGACAGAGGAGGCCACAGGGGGCGTGTTCGCAGAGGGCAAGCCTGTTTTCAACTTTGATGAAATATCAATTATAGATGAAGTGGATTTTGAAAAATCACTTAGCGCAACCGCAAGTAAAGCATCCCCAACAGTGTGGCGCAGGATACTTCAAAGCAACCCGGAAGCCGCCTACCAATACGATAGGCTTATTCGCGCAAAGAAGCCGAATGAGGCAAGCGAATTTATTCTAAGAACACCAGAGGCGCGCAACTTCTTCTCTCAACCACGAATAACTGCGAAGGAGTTAAAAAGCCTTTTGGCAACTGTAAAGAAAAAGGGAATATCAGAACAACAGCTTAAAAAATATGCGTTTGAATCGTTTGAGGATGTTGAACATTTAAGAGATTTGACGATACAGCAGGCCAAGGCACTCAGGGATGTCGCGTTTGAGAATGCGGTTGTTGTTAATGGCAAGGTGTCATTCCCGAAGTCAAAGGCGTTGCTCACAAACGCAATGGCGAAACAGGTTGTAAAAAAGGGATTCATAGGAGAAGACGCTAAAAGCATTTTTGACGTTGCCGGGCCACTTGAGCGCAGATTTCAAGCATACGGATTACATGATGAGATATTTTTACCCTCCCTTGAAGCGGTAGAACGCGCCGAGGCCGGGCAGGCCGCAAAACTTTTTGAATTAAGCGAGCTTCGTAATACGGTAAAGCACATTCCAAATGAAGAAAAACTCTTATTTGATATGCTTGATGGAAACACGGATCACATAGATAAATTCACACTCGTAGAATTACAGCCTGTCGCAACCGCACTGCGTAAAATGTTTGATGATTACGCGATAGAACTGGGATTAGCCCCTGAAAGAATGGTTACGGATTACGCTCCGCATATTGTTGATTGGGCCAAAACCGGCAAGATACCGCCCGGCGCACCAGAAGAATTGAAAAAGGTATTGTCGTTCATTAATAAAGAAACTATTTATAACAGGTTCATGATTTCCCGTGTTGAAAACGACATGAGAATCACAAAAGATATTTGGAAAGCCGCCGTTCTTTATTCCGCAAGGGCAGAAGACAGCCTTGCGTTTAATCCTGTACTTAAAAAAGTATCAGATATGAAAAAGGCCCGGGTATTCACTGCGGATGCACAACATTTTGTCACTGAATATATGAACAGGGTCACAGGCAGAAGAACCGGCACGTCATTTATTGATCTTTTAAATAAAGATGTTCAGCGAATGGGTAATGCGTTAGGGATAAAGGTTGGCGCAAGGGTTGCGGAGGAGCTTGAATCAAAAGCCTTGCGACAAATTTATAGGGGTACGCTTGGTGCCTCACCTGGTTCAGCGGGTAAGAATTTAACACAGGGCTTTATGACCGCCGCTGAGCTTGGCCCACTATATTGGGCTAAAGGCGTTGCGGAATTATTAACCCATGCGGGAAGAAAATTATTTGATGCTACCGGGCTTACAAGAACTAATATATTAAACGAAGCGTTTGTAAATCTCACCGGAGAAAAAAACACATTAGACAGAATGCTTTTCTACTTTTTTGAAAGAGCAGAATATTTTAATCGTGGTGTTGCGTATCTCGGCTCAAGGCGACAGCTGCTTGATTATGGCGTAAGGATGGGGATGCCGTTAGATTTTCGGCTTGTTGAAGATGCAGGGAAATATGGAAAAGATATTGTACGAAGAACACAATTCATGTATGGCCCTGCGTTTACCCCGGCGTTTATACAGCACAAGGGTACAAAGCTGCTTACGCAATTTCTGACATTCCCGGTAAACTGGACAGCGCAAGTATGGAACCAAACCCGACAAGCATATTTGGACACAGCATCTACACTAAAAAGGGGAATCCCCACGGGCGATGATGTTCTTATAAAACAGTTGCGGCGCACAGGATTGACACAAGAAAAAGCTGGCAATTATAAAATGCCCCGCAAAATAGTTGATGGCAAAAGCACTGTTGATGATTTGGGTTTCTGGAGAACATACGTCAAGGGGCCGAAGAAGGCGCAAGAGCTTGGAGACGCCGCAGTAACCACAAGTGAACGCGCAAGGAACCTGTGGGAGTCTGTAAAGAAGCCGGTAACATTCGTGGCATTAGGCGTTGGCGCGAATATAGCTGCAAAAGCGATTGACCCGCGCATATCAATTGAGGGATTCAGCCCATTCACGATATTGCCCGTGAGCAAAGATAGAAAAACAGGCAAGCGTGGTTTGCGAGTGCCGCCCGCAGTAGATGCCGCTGTAGACCTCGTTACATTTATTGGAAGCCTGCTCCCCGGAGAAGAAGCGTTCAGGGAAGAAGCCCAAAGAAACCTGAGAGACGATATACCTATTGTTGCAATTCCGGGAGGACGATTTTTCGACAAAGCCATAAGTGAATTCGCTACATTGTCAAGAGGCGGACAAGAATCTTTCCTTGATGCCACGCCCGGAGATGTAACACAAACCTTCAGGAAGACAGGCATAGGCGACACGTTTAAGGGGCAGAGAACGGCGCGGGACACTATATTTAACCTACTTGACATCCGTGTTGACCGTGGCTTTGATGAAAAGCCGTCAGGCATACGCCCCGCAGAATCAATTATAAAACGCGACAAAAGGCGCTGGGAAAACGCGGCGATAACTGGGGATACAAAAACCGCCCTTGCGCTTGAAAAGAAACATCCTGAATTCGGCGACCACACGCGATTGACAAATGACCGCACAGAAGAAATATGGTCTCGTAACCAGAAAAGCGATCAGTCGGCATTTACCCGCGCGGCTTTAGGCGATATTCTTACCAACCGTGGCAAAAAGCTTCAAGTATTACGTGACTCATTTGTTAAAGATGCGAATAAAAATTATGTGAATTCGCCGAAACATAAGCCATTCAAATTAGACCACGGCCTGTATGTAAAAACATTTAAGGCAGAAGTCCAAAAATGGGAAAGAATGATCGGCCCCGGAAAGAAAAAACAAGCTAAAAAAATACTCGCTATGGGCAAGTTCGCGGAAATATATGAGGGCAAATGGTTTAATCAAGATGACGGCATAACGTGGGGGCAGAAAAACAAAGAATTATTCCTTGAAGCCAGAGGGATAGAGCTTGAGCAGAAGGTGGCCCCATAATGCCTATCCTAACAGTCAATGCCATCATCGATAAAGTTATAGGCTTTGTAAAAATAAAAGTATATGATTCTCTTAAAAACGCCATAACATCCACGGCATCAGGCGCAAAACGGGGGCTTGATGTAAATGTGTCCTCAATTACTGGCGGCGTTACACAGGACGTAAATATATCAGCCGCCGATGGCACGCCCCTAACAGAGACGGGGGGAAGCCTCGATGTACGTGAAGACAACTCAACCGCTATTCTTGCGGATACGGCTGCTATAGACACACAGACGGCAACCATAGCCGGTGACACCACGAGCCTTAATACAAAGCAACCCGCATTAGGTGCCGCCGCCACAGCAGCAAGCATCCCGGTAAACATCGCCAGTGACCAAACCGTTCCCGTCAGTGCCGCAGCACTCCCACTACCCGCAGGCGCGGCCACAGAAGCTACCCTTGCGAGTCTCAAAGACACGGACGGCATAAAGAAAATAACGGATGAACTTCCGGCAGGCACACAGACTATCGGCAACGTAAAAGTCACAAACGGCACGGATGATCTCGATGTCATTCCAGAGGCGGCAGCTATCGCGGGAATACAGAACGGCATAATGGTGGGCGGCAGGGCTGATACAAATACATACAAGCCGATGGGATTCATTCAGCCCAACATAGACGGCGAGGCAAATGTAAACGGATTCTATCAGCGCGTGGTTTCTATTCTGACTGGCTTCAACGGCGCCACATGGGACAGGCTCCGCAGCGTCAACGTCGGGCAGCTTGTAACTACCATAAAAAACAGCAGCGGCCTTGAACCAACAATAGCCACAATGAATGGGGTAAATGTTTTATCAGTAAATGACGTTCATGAGCATGATGACAATACACATCTTGACGCTGAAAACATAACCACTACTACGGGATTCATGCTTATAGACCTGTCAAATGCATCTGGTAATTGGCCACATTCTCCTGGCAGTGAACTTCATGTCACTGATATAGATGTAAATATCAATCCCGATACTGCATTTGAGGGGGATATTGAAATCGGCTTCTTAACAGATGTTGATGCTACTGATGGTGATTTTAATATACTGTATACTTGGCACCTGGATAGGAAGGGGAGTAATTTTGTTGATGATATCCAAGCCAACTCAGCACTATTAAAAATGACATTAGATAGTTGGTTTGGGCCAACTACTGCAAACGACACTACATTTCAAACAGATGTAAATCTTCAAGGACCAGATGGGACTATAGCATACCCAAGCGGTAATGGCGATTTGGTAATGAAAATGGTAGTAACGGCAGGTGCATGTGATGTAGGCATAATGACACAGTATCACGCAGAATAGAGGGCAATAATGGAAAAAGAAGATGCCATACTGGTACACCTTAAGTATATTCGGGAAAAACTTGACGCCGTGTGTGACCATAACGAGAAACAAGATGATCGCTGCCGTACGCTGCATTCTAAAATTGACACTGATATGTCTGGTGTCAAAGTGAAAACAAATATCTTTATGAGCATCATCGGTGTTATACTGTCAGGAGTTGTAGGGCTGGCATTTTTTATATTTGAAAGAAAATAAACAGGAGGAAAATAATGATTGATTTCTTAAAAGATTGGCTGAACAGAAAGACCACGAAAATGGCAATCGGCGGGGCTGTAATGGCTGCTCTCGGCGTGTGGCAGGGAACGGTAAGGGTTGACTCATTGGTTGACGCCGTTGTCGCGTTGGGGTATGCTTGTGTGGTGGCATATCTCGCATCAAACAAGGGAGAATAACATGGAACGAACAATTGTTATCGACGACGGCACCAATACAGAGTACGAGATAACCGACAAGGATCATCTTGCAGACATCCTTACTTCATTCGCGTTTGTCATGGAGATGATGATCACCGAAACATTCTCTGACGATGAAAAGGGCGTTCTCAGGTGCCGATGGTGTGATAAAGAATTGTTGAAAATCAAAAACGGCGAAGAACACGACAATGTTGATAACAAATTATGTCCAAAAGGTAAAGCCGAAAACGCTTTGCGGAAAATGATCGGAGACAAATAACATGAGCGAATTCTCAAAAGCAAAAGATAAACTCAAATCCTTTTTCCGGCGCAAGAAGATCAAAGATCGCATACGCGCAGAGCTTGATAAAGAGCTTCTTGAATTATCCGACGATGCCATTAAAGAAATCGTGCGTGATGTTTTCCCGGATATGGATGATATCGAGGTGGCGCAAGAAGCAATGCGGTGGCGCAAAGTGGCAGAGCGGGTGATTGATAAGCTGTTTTAATGCTCGCGGAGATAGATAAAATCAGCGCATAAATTTAGCATGTCCGGGATGTGGTGCGCTGAACATCCTCTTTATTTTCTCTGCTGTTTCGTCAGAATAATAGCCGGTCATATATCCCAAGTCATATCTAATTGCCGCACGTATCTTTTCTTCTGATGCGGTATCCCCGGCGTCACGATATGCCTGAACTCTTTTCTTCATAAATCGTTCTACATCTTCAGGTGTCTCACACTCACATGCTTCCTTAAATATTTCTCCGTATGTTGGCATAATCAAAACTCCAATCCAGTAAGTTTTTCAATCACTTCAACATCCACCGCGAAGTCATGACACTGAACGCGCAAAGTTAATTGCCGCCTTTTTTGCTTGCTCAAGACTTTCGATTTTCACCGTGCCGTGCTTCTTGAATGGCGTGTGGTCTGTTCTACCCCTCATCCGCTCGTTGAAAACCATATCGCCGATACCGAACCCACATATTGCGCGATGACTCCATCCGTACCACATGCGTTTTTCTGCACAATATCCGATTGAGCAAATGCAGTGCCTTTTGTGAGCCTTGATTGGCGCGATGCCCCTGTCAGAAAGACGCTTTGCAAATTTTGGCTTGCCTATCCAGTCGCCATGCGGGTTGTATGCTTCTTTCATTTCAAGTTCTTTGCAACCATCAATTTGGCTGTCCCAGAACTCATGTCTGACTTCGTACCCCGCCTTGTAATGCCTGTATCCTACCACTCGCCTATCTTTCTTTTTCTTCATAATCCGTTTCCTCCTTCAGAAATTAAGCCCCGTGAGGCTTTTGATAACACCGCTCATTTATAAATCCACGGCACTTGCCAAAACACATGATAGAACGCCACGCACCACGCCGCCCAACACGCTATGCCGACAATGCCGAAGATCGTATAGCTGGTGTATTTGAGTATCAGCAGCAGGGTTTTCATTTAGTCACCGCCGCCCACACAGCTACTGCCTTCTTTTGCAACCTTTCAATCTCTTGTTGCTGTATTTTGATACCGTCAACCATGTCGTGCCATCTGTCATATTGCCCGGTGATGCGCTGAACCTCTTTGGTGCGCGTGTTCAAGAGTTTAATAAGCGCGTCGTATTCATTTTCCCGTTCTGTCAGCCTTTTAATCTCTGTAATCTGCCGTTCGATAAGGCTGTTCTGTTGGTCTTCTAATAAAGTCTCTGCGGCGGGTGTCTGCCGCTTCAGTTCCACAATCTTCTCGGCTTGGCCGGCGTGGGAATTTTGTATTTCTTGTGTGGCAATAGTGCAATCGACACAATGAACGCATCCGCATTTATGAATTTCATCGCCCCTTGCCCTTATTTCATCGCCCGTCAGTATTTCGTTTTTCATTGGATTTTCTTTTCATGTTTATTTCTTCAATGGCTTCGCTTTTTGTTTGCACCCGCCAAATTGATGGTCGTGAACAGATCGCTATTCGGCAGTACTCCTTGTCTATATCAATCATGCACAATTGAACAGTGGCGTTTAATTTGCCTGAGTAGCCATGCTGTTGATGTCTGCATTCGGGCATCACGCGCCCTCCTTCAGCCACGTCAGCGCTTGTTTTGTTTTTCGCACAGCACATCCTTTTATATCGCAAACAAACTTGTTTCCTTTTTGCATAGTTGCGCTCTTACAGTCCGCACATATCATGCCTAGTTCTTCCGCAGCCGCCACCACACCCCGCACCGCGTCAATCTTTTTCTGCCGCGTGTTGCTAATGGTTTTGTTGGCGTTGTTTGATATTTCAAGAGCATTAATTTCTTCTATTTGTTCATCAATCAATCCCGACTGCCGCTCAATAAGGCTGTTCTGTTGCTTAACGGTTTCCGCAGCCTTCTCATACATTAGTTCAAATTCACTCATGGTTTTCCTCCCATTCTTCACAAGGTTTTGAGCCGTGCTTCTTTTTGTTTTCGTGGGTGCCGTCGCAGATGCCTTGAATATCTTCATATCCTTTAGTGCCGTCAACATGGTGGGCAAATGACCAACAGTATTCTAGTGGGCCGGGGTTCTCGGGGTCTATCGGCAATCTGCACCGCTTATCTTTGTTCACATATTTTCTGAGGTTAACGGGCTTTCCGTCGCCTTTTATCTTGAACATTGCATCAAAAAACGCTTTATCAATTTCCATCACTCCACCTCCTGGATTCTCACGACAGCCATGTCTTGATCCGCACCCTCGGTTATGTTCAGCGTGTACGAAACCAAGTCGTTGCTATCGTCTTTGATTATTCCTAAACCGCCACCTGTTTTAAGCGTGTCGCCTAAAAGTTTTGGGTTGTAGTTATCCTCGTCACGATGTCGTCTGTCAGTGAAGAAAAGCTGTATCCCTATGTGGCATTTCTCAAAGCGCGGCTTGCCCTGATCTGCGTGTTGAATGTGTATCTCCATTTCTGCGCCGCCGTTACGCCGCCCGTGCCGCCACTTCTTTTTCTCCCTCCTGTAGATTTTATCGCCGTAGCGTTTATTTACCCACAGGTTTTGCGAAGGCCACGGGGCGCACTCGAAAAGGAATTCTTTCATTCTCCCTCCACCACGTAAGCGGGACACCACGAGGGGCGAGGGCGTTTGATTTTAATTGCTTTGTGGTCTTTATGTGCGCCACACCGAAGTTCGCCAAATACGCGCTGTGACGCCAAGCAGTTCCAACAACAAAATTCCTCGGCTTCCCCGCCAGTGTTTTGGAATACATCCACAAACCCGCCGCCCTTTAGCTCCTTCTCGAATACATCTACCGCACGTTGCACCCCGTCAGCCTCACGGCGCAGTAGTTCTCCATCTGATTCGCGGTCAGCCCTTGCGCGGAGTTGCAACACGTTTTTCTTCAAGCGCGTGAGCGTGTCGGCTATTTTATTCACTTCGACACCCCCGTTATCTGTAGCGAATCGTCAATCAGGCCGTGTTCGATAAGCCAATTTTGTACAGAAATGAAATGCGGCCCTGTCTGTGTCATCATCGCTTTTATCAATACGTCTTTAACGCTTGCGCTATTTCCGAATTGTTTCTCAAACCAATCCGCCTTTCCCCCACACGCATGTTTTCGCACGTAATCAAACGATAGCGTGGGTTCGGGCTTGCTTCGTTTTTCTACTGCTTTTCTCATCCCGTTTTCTATTATGTATTCGGTTATCTCTATGCTATCTTTCTTCACCACAACGCAGTCTTGCGGGCATTCAATTACTTTCTCATTCGGGCCGACAACCTTGAAGCTGTAGCCGGGGAGCAGGGTGTGGTTTTCTGGAATTTCCGTCTCATATTCCATGCCAACAATCCCCGTTACTTGCTTTGCGTGTTTTTCAATCAATACTGCAAAACCAGCCCTGGTTGTCATCCATCTGTTTCCGCACTCGCTTTCCCACACCTGGCCCGGCTTCACCTCGACTTCGGGCTTCTTGCCGAGCGAAAAGATTTTGTCGTACAGGCCCATGAACGTATCGCGGGTGGGGTTGTGGTAAAATCTACCCCATTGATTATCGCAACAACCACCACATTTTTTATTAATTAACGGACATGCTTCTTCTTTTTGTAAAAACGCTTCGCAAAGTGGGCAATACTTGCCTTTAGTGAGGTCTGACATCGCCCCCCAATCCCCTGTTTTTTCCCCGTACTCCTTGCACAGCTTATATTTCTTCTGTGTGCGCTCGACCGCGTTCTTTGGGGTCACGTCCTGCATGAGTTTTTCAATCGCGTCCTCGAGGTCGGCTTTGGGCGCGGGGGCAATCTTGAGTTCCGAGGGGCCTACGGCCCATGAACTACCGCCTCCATCGGAATGTTCAACATACAATGTTCCTTTTCCGAAAAGCAGAATATCTACGTTTCTGCCCCCGACCATAAATTGTTTGTTTGTGTTAAACGCTTCTCGTATCTCTTTGATACCCATTATCTCCACCCTACTTCCCCGCTCATAAATGGCGAAAAGCCTTTTAGTTTTTCCATGTGTCCGCGTCCGTCTGAAATCCCCTGTTCGTATGCCTTACGGCGCATGTCCCTAATTGCCATTTTAAAATTCGTAGCAAAATGGCGGCTAAGTAATTCTGCGTATTCCTCATCTTCACACAAATAGCCAAAAATGTAACTGTTCGTTTGTGTGTTAAGGCCATGTGCTACTTTTATCTGGGCCGTCTTTTTTTCTCTTGTGAAATTAATTTTCATCTTCCCCTCCTCTGGTGTCGCCGGGACGCCTCACTATAAGACGCCCCGGCTCGGTTTGTTCGCATCGAAATAAACTTTACTTTATATCGCTGTCCTCCTTTTCTTTTCTTTCTTGTGCTGCCCCAAGGTGATTCCGGCGTAAAGCGCACAAACTCTACACTCCCGCAGCGGCATCCATGAGTTTTCTACACGTATCGGACAAGTTCTCACGCGGCTGTTTTTGTCAGCCAATAGTTCCATAATAATCATCCCCTTCCCGGCCTCTTGGCCTGTTTGTATGCTTTGATACCAATCCCTCGTAAAAGTGGCGCATTCGGCAAGCCGGAGTACTGTGCGTGGATTTCAGCGATGATTCTCATGTCGATGTACAGCGGCGGGTTAGTCATTGTTATGTGTGTCTCTTTTCAGCCTGTAATGTCCCCTTATATTTCTTGAAACGGTATTTTGACGGACGAGTTTCTTCAATGTGGGGCAAGCCCATGCGGAACCACGGGTTCTCAGCCCGTTTTCGCCGATTATGTTTGCTATCAGCGTTGGCGAGTGCCACTTGTCCCTACCAAGATGCTTCATTGTTTCTATTATTTTTTCTGCTCTTGTTTTCATAATCACTCCCGTTTCTGCGCAGTAACGCGCGTTATTTCATCAGCGCCCAGTATTCGCAGTCCGGCGCGTGATTTTCCCCATTGTCAAACTCCACCAACTACT
>SDBT01012028.1_pt1 | contig 13901 bp, 12 predicted proteins | sample 2277101 | NCBI WGS metagenome assembly SDBT01 (sample SAMN10404973, study PRJNA504765) | marine sediment metagenome | isolation source: marine sediment core GS10_PC15, 103 cmbsf | place: Arctic Ocean: Southern Knipovich Ridge | collected 2010 | reverse complement strand
GTGGTGGAATCTACTGCTTGGATAGCAGTCTGACAATCACCAACTGCACAATCAGCGGCAACCGGGCTGGACACGCCGGTGGCGCTATCTACTGCGAGTACAGTAACCCGACCATCACCAACTGCACAATCGTTGAGAACTCTGCCTCAGATGAGGGTGGAGGAATACGTTGCGGAGATAATATAAGAATCACGAACTGTATTTTGTGGGGTAATTCGCCGCAACAAATTTACCCAGATGGTGGCACTGCCTCAGTTAGCTGGAGTGATGTTCAGGACGACTGGCCCGGTGACGGCAATATCGATGCCGACCCGTGCTTTATTGAGCTGGGCTACTGGGCAGATGTTAATGACCCGAACATCCCCGGCGACCTAAATGACCCGTATTCCATCTGGGTCGATGGCGATTATCACCTGCTCGTGGGTTCGCCGTGCATCAACGCCGGCGACCCATACGGTGATTACGCCGGACAAACCGATATCGATGGGCAGCCTCGCGTGATAAATGGTAGGATTGATATCGGTGCGGACGAGTACGTCCCCCGCATACCGGCCGAGGTGGACATAAAACCCGATACAATAAACCTGGCAGGCAGAGGTAAATGGATTACCTGCCACATCCGGCTTCTTGAGGGCTACAACGTTGATGATATTGACTTGTCCAGTATTCGCCTTGAGGACGAAATTGAAGCTGAATGGGTCTGGGTCAATGAACAAGGGCAGATTGCGACAGCCAGGTTCAATCGCTCAGAGGTTCAGTATATTCTGGAAGCCGGCGAGGCCGAATTGACAGTCAGCGGTGAATTGATAGACGGAACCGTGTTTGAGGGGACAGATGTAATCAGAGTGATAGATAAAGGCGGCAGAAAATTGGCTAAGTAGCGGCAGTGCTCTGTCGAAAAGGCCATAGGTTTAGTTATGAGCTGGTTGTACGTAAGCTGGGAATCTTTAATTTTCAGGCGATAAGAGATTCTTCACTTCGCTGCGCTCCGTTCAGAATGACAATTTTTGCACGTTTTCAACAGAGCAAAGTTCTATTCTAAAAACTTGAATGATTGTATCAGCGTGTGCAAAAGCCTTGTTATGTGGAGGGTACACTGCAGGTATATTCGGTGGTTGAAATTCGGTATTCACAGGCAGTATGTATAATTCAACTCACAGGGAAAATGCCTCACGGATAATATTATTAAGTTTTGTCGATGAGAATTTAGGAGTATAAGGAATCTCAACGAGCTTGCCACCCCATTGAGACAATGTATTGATTATATCCTGTCTTGTCTTTACCTGCACTCCAGTTTTCCAATCATTACCATGCACAATATAGTCCGGTTTTAATTTTTCCAGATTTGGTCTATAGTCAAGCGTATCCTGTGGGATTACCCTGCTTACCCCTACGATACTTTCCACGATAACTTTTCTATCTTCGAAAGAAAAGAAAGGCGGCCGCTTATAGCTTATAATTGCCGAATCTGTAAGTAGACCTACAGTAACTTCGCCCAGCTTCGCAGCCTCACGAATAATATTCAAATGACCCGGGTGGAGTATATCCGCACACATCCCTACATAAACTTGTTTTTTCATAGTTTGTTTTTTCCCTTCATATCTGAACCCAAAAAACGTTAATTAAGGACACTCTGAAAGTTTTTGTCCACCTTCCTTTCAATCTTGCTTTACTTTGTTGTCCGTTGTTGGTTGTTTGTTGTTTGTAGCGGATATCGGCTGAAAAGGCAAGAGGGGGAAATATCAAATAGCGTTTAGCGGGTAGCGTATGGCGTACAGACGACAGAAGGCCGACGACAGAAAGCTGGGTTTGAAATTGGGTTTGTTTGGGTTTGAATTGGGTTTGTTTTTATTGGCATTGTTCATAGTTATTTGTTCGTAGTTCATTGTTATAACAGTATTTACGTTCATTTGAGCATTCAGTGAATTGGGTTTGTTTTGCATAAAAAGGTGCGATTTGTAGAGGATTCTCGACAGATGTAGAGAGGCAAGCAGCGAGTGGAGCAGTTGAACAGTTGAACATTTGAGGGATTTTATGCGGTTGATGGTGATGATTGACCCTCCGAACTGAAGATTGAATCCATATTATCTCATTGTTAGACGTATATTATACCACATAATTTGTTAGATGTAAAGTGAAAAATTTTTATATTTGTAACCACGGATTTTGGGGATTTATAATTTACGATTGACGATTTACGATTTTGTTTTGGTGGGAATTGCGGTTTTGGGTGATGTGGGATAGTCGGGATGAAGATTGTGCATCGTGAATTTTATTCTGCCGGGATTGTGCATTTTGCGGAATATCGTCGAAAAAATGAGCATAATCCAGCCAAAAATCGAAAGATTTTTCTTGACGACAAGGCATTTAATCTGGTAAAACTGATAAAGTCTGCGGATTCTGGTTTTCTGGCTCGTACTGCCTCTATGGTTTTCGGCTGAATTAGCCCAAAAACCCTGGTCTGCCGGCCAGAAATTAAAATAAGGGCTTTACACGGAGCGGTGATGGGATTTTTCATCCAAATAACTGGCTCTACACACCCAGACATACCCAGTTTCAAAGCTGGTCTTTTAATCAAGCAGCGCTTCCAAGCTAAAAATTTATCTCAGGCGGGTACAAAGGCTGATGAGGGTCTTTACTGCCTGTTTTGTTATAAGGGCGTTTGATACAACAGAAATAATCGGTAGCGAGGGCTTTATATGCCTGTTGAGAACACCGGAGCGTTTTGGCTTTCAGCCAAAGAACATTTATTATTTTCTTTAAGGAGGACGTATTATGTATAAGAAACTGTTATTTTTAACGTCTGTTGTTCTGGTATTGGGTATGGCCGGCAGCGCCTGCGGTGCTCTGAAAAAAGGATCTTACCTGCTGTGGCCAGGTACCAATACTGAAATGATGGTATTGTGGCAGTTGGACAGCACCATGACCTGTACTCTCGAATGGGGTCAGGATACGAACTATTCGACTGGAAGCGTTCAAACGAGCGAGTATGGTACGGACCATCAGCACAAGTATAATATCAGCGGTCTTTCGCCGGCTACGAAGTATTACTACCGTGTTACAGCGGGTGCTGAGCAACCCACCGGTTCCTTCTGGTCGGCGCCGCCGGCAGATGCGACGAAGATAAAGTTTCTGGCGTATGGAGATACCCGTACCAATCCGGGTAATCATGACTCGGTTGCGGAAGAGATGGTTAATACTTTCCAGGCCGACCCCAATTATCAGACCTTTACACTGCTTACAGGGGATTGGGTTGCGGTGGGAGAGAGAGAAAGCGACTGGACCAACCAGTTTTTCGATCCAGCGTATGTGAATAGTCACTATATGCAGGCGAATTTGCCGATTAACGGCTGCATAGGCAATCATGAATGGGACAGTGGGTCAATCCCTCCAACTTTGTTTGACAAATACTGGCCCTATCCTTACGTTTCAGGTTTTTACTGGTCTTTTGACTATGGTCCAGTTCATGTTGCTGTCGTCGATCAATATGATGAAGCTTACGGTGCCGGTTCAGATCAGTTAACCTGGCTCGAAAACGACCTGGCGGCGACCACCAAAGAATGGAAGTTTATAATGCTTCACGAGCCCGGCTACTCTGCTGGTGGTGGACACGATGATGAAATTGACGTTCGGAGCTATATTCAGCCTTTGTGTGAGACTTACGGGGTGGACATTGTTTTTGCAGGCCACAACCACTACTACGCCCGCTGTGACGTCAACGGGATTAAGCATATTACAGCTGGCGGCGGAGGGGCGCCTCTTGGCTTGGCTAACCCGAATTATTCGATTTATGTCGAGACCGCCACAATGGCTTTGCATTTCTGCAAAATTGAGATTGATGGGACCACACTTAACTTTGAGGCGAGGGAGCCGAACGGCACGCTAGTTGATTCATTCAGCCTTTATGTGGAAGGTACCGAGCCGCCGACGCCTTACTACCCGATGATGGATGCCATAGGGGTGCCTATAGATGTGAACCTTGCCTGGGTGCCGGGCTATTCCGGGTTTACAGCCTATCACGATGTGTACTTAGGCACCGATTATGACGCTGTGTTAAATGCCACTGACCCAAACAGCCTGCCTGGCAGAGGCCGCCAGAATCTTGATGCTAACAGCTATAACCCACCCGGAGTCTTAGACTTCCAGACGATGTACTACTGGCGCATCGATGAGGTCAATGAAGCCGACCCCAACATCTGGACAGGCGATGTCTGGAGCTTTTTCACCCAAGAGTACACCGATGTTATAGACGATATGGAATCCTACAACGGCAACAAGATATATGATACGTGGAAGAATTACGGTACCGGTGCGACTGTTGTACTTGAGACTACTGAAGTTCACGGCGGCCAAAAATCGATGAAGTATATTTACGACAATTCGACCTCTCCGTACTATTCTGAGATTGAACGCAGGTATAAGAACCCGCAGAAGTGGCTCATGCACGCTCCCAAGGCCCTGACGCTGTTCTTCAAAGGCACTTCAGACCCGCCCAATGCCGCTGAGCAGATGTATGTTGGCCTGGCAGATACAGCCCACCTCGATAATCCCACCGTGGTAACGTACGACCGCACTCTGAGCAACCTCAGAAATGATGACTGGCAGAGCTGGGACATCGACCTTGATGACTTCACCGGCGTGGACCTGAACGATGTCAATCAAATCTTCATTGGTTTCGGTGACAGAAGCTCTCCGTCAGCCGGCGGAGGCGGCACTATGTACTTCGACGATATCCGACTCTATCTGAGCAGATGCGTTCCTGACCGTATACCCGCCAATTTCAACGGCAGCAGCGATTGTGTAGTTGACTCCGAAGACCTTGATATAATGACAGACAGCTGGCTCATTCCCACCAACTACAACCTTACGACAGTAGCGCCCAACTCCAGTAATCTGGTCAACTGGTGGAAGTTTGATGAGGGTGCTTTTACCACCGTCTCCGATTCCTGCAGCAGCAATAATGGTACCCTCATGATTGCACCGGCAACCCCGGCGTGGGTGCCCGGCATGACCGGCGACCCGTGCGACTGGGCCCTGCAGTTCGATGGAGATAATGACGGTGTGGAATTGACCAGTGCACTGACGATATTTTCCAGCTCGTTCACTGTTTCAGCGTGGATTAAGGTGCCTTACAGTGCTACCGGCAGAGTGGGCATAATACTCGGTGACTATGGCTTGTGGCAGGCCATAAACGTCAACCTTGAGCTCTACGGGGATGGTGAAATAAGGTTCTATTGGGACGCGAGCCCGAACTTACTCGGCTCAACTGATTTGAGAGACGACAGCTGGCATCTGGTGACCTTCGTAAGGGATAAAGACGCTGAGAAAGTCTACGGATACGTCGATGGTAATCCTGATTTTGAGTACTCAGAAGCAATCGATGACAAGACAGCAACATGGCCTCATCGCATTGGCAGAGACGCTCGAACCGGTGATACTGCTTTCGATGGCGTAATCGACGATGTACGCATCTACAACTATGCTCTCTCGCATGCCGAGGTTGGCTACCTGGCTCTGCAGGGCAGCACTCCGCTCTTAGTACCGATGCCACCGCACGCGGTTAAGCTTGACATAGTCCAGGACAACAATATTAATCTCAAGGACTATGCTGTTCTGGCAAATGGCTGGCTTGTCGAGCAAACGTGGCCGTAACGGATTTGCCATTTTGCCCAATGGGCTTGAATAGCTGATGAGTTTGCATCAATTCGGGGCCTGTACTGATTAGTTCGGTACAGGCCCCGTTGTTTTTGGGGGGGGGAAGATGGCAAGGCTTCTCTGGGATGACGGAGGGAATATTGAATGTCGAACAAGGAATATCGAATTATGAAGTGGGAGAGGAGATTTTTGAATTTCAATTGACGATTTGCGATTAAGGAGGGTAAATATCAAATATCGAACAGGGAATTTTGAATGATGAATTAGTTCGGAGGCATTAGGGCGATAGAATAATGAGAGCGAAGATACTGCTTGTAAATCCGGCTATTTATGATTTTGCCGCTTATGATTTCTGGTTGAAACCCTACGGGCTGCTGAGTGTGGCAGGGTATCTGCGTGGCAAGGCTGATTTTGCACTGTTCGATTATCTGGACCGATTGGCGCCCTTCGCAGCGAAGCAAAAGAAGCTTGAATCGGATAAGTGGGGTCGAGGGCGATTTTACTGCGAACGAATCCCGAATCCCGTTTGCTTAGAGCATATTCCACGGTACTTTCGTCGATTCGGACAGCCTCGGAGTTTGTTTGAGAACTTTCTGAGGCGAGAAGGGGCTTTTGATTTTGCCTTTGTGCAAACGATGATGACCTACTGGTACGAGGGTGTCCGGGAAGTTGTAGAAGACATCCGCAGTGTACAGCCTGGAGCGAAAATTATATTGGGCGGCAACTACGTGACAGTCTGCAGCAGTCACGCAGAAAATTCAGGTTCGGATTTTTTGGCGGCGGGCAGCAATCTTGAGCCATTGTGGGCATATTTAGATATTGAGCCGGATTTGCAACAGCCGGCATTGTGGGAGGCTTATAAAAAGCTGGAAGTCGGTGTCCTCAAGCTTAGTGACGGCTGTCCTTTCAGCTGCAGTTACTGCTCTGTGCCGGGGGTTTACGGCAAATTCAAGGCCCGGCCTTTAGAATGCTCTTTAGCTGAGTTAGAGCTGTTATCGGAACGGGGAGTTGAAAATATCGCCTTCTACGACGACGCTCTGCTGTTTGAGGCTGAAGAAGTTTTGATGCCGTTTTTAGAAGAGGCACTAAAACGGGATATAAAAGTAAACTTCCACAGTCCTAATGGCCTTAATGCTCGTTTTATCAGCAGAGAATTAGCTGAGTTGATGGTGCGGGCCGGCTTTAAGAGTTTCTACTTAGGGTTTGAGAGCGCCTCTTTACAGTGGCAGGGTCGGACCGGCTCGAAAGTTTCCTGCGATGAACTTGCATCGGCGGTCGAGCACCTCAGGGCTGCGGGGGCAGAGCCGACAAGTATTATAGCATATCAAATGCTCGGCCATCCGCATATCGATATTCAACAACTCGAAGCTTCGATGTGTTTTACTAACAGCCTGGGCATTCGCGGAATGTTAGCGGATTTTTCGCCGATACCCGGCACGCCGGATGGTCAATACTGTCGCAGATGGGTGGATATGGATGAGCCGTTGTTTCATAACAATACCGCCTTTCCAATTATCCTGCTTGGCTTCGATGAGGTAAACCGTCTAAAAGATTTGCAGCGGCGATTGAATCACTCCCTGACCTAAACGGCAGGTGCATTGAATTTAACAGGCCAAATTGATATACTCACCGGTTTGTATGAATAGAAGAACTGTGCATATTAAGAGCTTCGGCGACGGAAAATTATGCCAAGAAAGCGCGCCCGCAAAAGTAAATACTGGGTCTACATATTTCAATGTAAGAACGGTATGTATTATACGGGGTTTACGAATGACCTGGATAAACGTATTGAACGTCATAATGAGGGATACGGCGCGAAATATTTAAAAAATAAGCTACCAGTAAAACTCGTTTACTCTAAAGAATATCACTATTATAAAAATGTTTTACGGCGCGAGAAAGATATTAAAAAGCTAACACGAGAGCAAAAGGAAAAGCTTATAAAGATTTATGAACGGAATAATAATAGAAGAGATAATTAGAGATTTTTGGTGCTCCCGCAGATTTGCCCCCACAAATTTGCTCTGCAAATTTAAGCGTGGGGGCACCCATGTCTAAGTTTTCAGAAAAACATTACAGGGAAAATAGGATATGAAAGTTTTTCTGAAAACTTATGGGTGTCAAATGAATAAGCTGGATACGGCATTGGTTACCGCTGCGCTCGGCGAGGCGGGGTTTGGTTTAGTCGACAGCGAAAAAGAAGCAGACGTTGTTTTGATAAACACGTGCTCGGTTCGCGAGCATGCGGAGCAGCGTGTTTTGTCCCATCTCGGCCATCTAAAGCATATAAAAGAAACTAAGCCTGATATGATAGTCGGTGTGGTTGGCTGTATGGCTCAGCGATTAGGCGCTGAATTGCTCGAACACAACGCAGTTGACATTGTCTGCGGGCCGGGGCAGATACCGCAAATCGTGAAGCTTGTCACCGAAGCACTGCGAGAAAAGAGGAATGCTGTGGCGGTAACGGCAAAAATCCGGCAAAGAGCCTCTGAAACAGACGCCCAGGCACTGGAAGAATTCGAATCGGCTTACGGTATCGAGGACAAGGCGATACGGGGACAGGCATTTGTTCGAGCGATGCGCGGCTGTAATAAGTTCTGCACGTACTGCGTTGTGCCGTACGTTCGCGGGCCGGAGGTGTCACGCGCGCCTGAAGCGATAATCGAGCAGATAAAAAGATTAGCGGGGCAGGGTGTAAAGCAGGTTACGCTGTTAGGCCAGACGGTAAATTCATATAAGTACACAGCCGGTGAGAAAACGTATTGCCTGGCGGATTTACTCTACCTTGCAAGCAAGGTAAAAGGAATTGAGTGGATTCGGTTTGTGACGAGCTACCCGCAGGAAAAGTTCTTCGAGGAGATACTGAAAGCTATGGCTGATTTGCCGAAGGTTTGTAATTTTCTGCATATGCCAGCCCAGAGCGGCTCTGATAAAATCTTAGCGGCAATGAATCGCAATTATACCGCGGCGGAGTACCTGGATATGCTGGACAGGGCGCGGACGGTTGTGCCGGGGATTGCGGTTGCGGGTGATTTTATAGTCGGCTTTCCGGGTGAAAGTGAAGAGGATTTCGAAGCGACGGTGAAGCTGGTTGAAAAGGCACGATACAAAAACGCATTCATTTTCAAATACTCACCGAGGCCGGGAACTGGGGCTGAAAAAAAATTGGCAGACAACGTACCCGCTGAGGTGAAGAAAAGACGAAATATAAAGCTGCTCGAGGTACAGGAAAAAATAAGCGATGAATTAAGTCAAAAGCTGCTGGGTAAAACGGTAAAAGTTTTGGTTGAAGGCCTGAGCAAGAAGCCGCATCTTAACTCGGCTGAAGGCCGAAACTCGCCACAATTGGTCGGCAGAACGGCGACGGACTGGATAGTTGTTTTTAACGGGCCGACATCTCTTGCCGGAGAGTTTGTGAAAGTGAAAATAACAAGAACCAGCCCACTGACGCTGTTCGGTAAACCCGCCTGACTACCCCCCTACCACCCTGCCGGTACTATACTTTATTCGTGATAAATTTTCGCCGACTTTGGGCTTTCGAAAAACAAATAAATGCTCGTGCATTATAAGATAGTATTTCCCCCCTTTGGTTTTTGGCGAGGGATTTTCATTTGACGCGATGACAGCCTTTGATTATTGTATGGCCTGAGTGTATGGTGTGGTATACTTGAGTTTTCAAATGAGGCGTAAGCACGTGACAAAAAAAGAAAAAACTGTAATCCCAGGGAAATCGATTGAGATTAAATGATCTTTGGCTCGTCATGAAATAGTAAAAAAGGTCGTCAATGCCTTTATCAAAACAGAATATCGTAAAAAGGGAAAAGGTGTGATATTCCGATATCCTGTGGAAAATCTCCCAGACGGACAAGTGCTTTATATTGCCAGGCCAGGACATAAAAAGAACTTTGATTTTAAAGTAGATGTAGTCATAAATTATGGGCTTGGGAATGGAAGTCATGAAGAGATTGCTTTGGATTTGAGAAAAAAGAATCTTAAGAACCCCAAGAAATTCAAGAAACTATGGCAAGCTATTGCTGAAATATATCATTGCAAAGAGAATGATGTTGATGTTATATTAAAGAAGCATGGTGGGCTAAAAAGACCATTCAAAAGTGGTGGAAAACCTGAACCACTTTTGAAGGTTATAAAGTGGCTGTTCATTATGGAGGATATTGTCTACTGGGACAACGAAGGACGCGCGTTTTTGTTTAACTTCTTTAAGTATGTAGCGAACGAAAGCAATAAAAGGAGGCTTAAAGAAGCGTTAGAAAAAGTGAAAGACCCAGACAGATTAAAAAGCTTTATGAATAAGTGTGCTATTGAATGGATACCATATGAGAGATAAACCATGGCTATGAAGAAATACTTAAATAAAGTTTTTCTTAAAGACATTATGGAACTTTTGAAAGAGCTGCCCGACGAATGCGTTGATATGGTTTATGGGGATCCGGATTATAACGTTGGGATAAAGTACGGCGATAAATCTTATACTAAAACTTTTAATGAATATATTGAATGGTATATAGAATTGGCAAAAGAATCTCTCAGAGTACTCAAAGATACGGGAAATATGTTTTTAATAAATTATCCAAAACAAAATTCATATTTGCGGGTTAAATATTTAGATAGTGTCTGCCATGAAGTTTTAGATTATGTTTGGGTTTATAATACAAATGTTGGTCATTCACCCTGTCGGTTTACTACTGCTCACAGAAGCATTCTGCACTGTAGAAAGACAAAGGATAATAAGTTTTACAAGGACAAGGTAGCTGTTCCCTATAAAAATCCCACTGACAAACGGATTTTACAAAACTTAGCCAACGGTTCAAAAGGAAGAATGCCCTATGATTGGCTTTATTTTGATTTGGTAAAAAATGTGAGTAAAGAAAAAACATTTCACGCTTGTCAGATTCCACAGAAGCTTTCCGAGACATTGATTAAAGCTTGCACTATGCCTGAAGATGTTGTTTTAGTTCTTTTCGGCGGGAGTGGTTCAGAAATAGAGATGTGTAAACTTCTTAACAGACAATATATATCTGCTGAGATTGATAAGAAATATTATGAAATTATTATTGATAGGTTAAGAAAAGGTAAAATCGACCAAAAACATCGGCTAAAAATGAAAAAAGAGGGAATAAGAAATAACGAACTACAGCTTACATTTTTAGAGGATTATTAGAAGCTAGCCAGTAGTTGCTCCTGTGATGTTTTAACCATATCAAGAAAAATATCAGTCGCAGGGTTTGTGATTATTTCAACTTTCATTTTTTATCCTCTCCTCAAGGGCCTGAATTGCTGCATCGATACTGCCGAAGGCGAATTCTGCGAGTTCTTCTATTGTGGCATCAACGGCTGTTTTATCAAATTCTCTGTTGAGGAACTCTAAAAAATCGGGGTTGTTTTCGTATTGTTCCGCTTTGTTATGCATAGGAGTCATTATTGATTAATTGCTGGATTTAGTCAAATAAAGCAGATGCATAATTTCATTGAGGTTTTGAGCCTATGATTAGATTTACCGTATTAGGGTCTTGATTTAGCTCGTAAATACCTATTATGTTGAAACCAACTTCCTTGTTAATGTCATTCATAGTTCAAATTCCTGATTTGAATTGTATGGGATGCTATTTATTGGTCGACTACCTATAGATAGCATTTTTGAAGAATGTCGAATATCGAATAATGAATATCGAAAGATGAGGTGAAGAGACGCGGGAGTAAGATAAAAGTAGTGGCAGGTGTTCTAAATCTGCGCAGCGGTCATAAGCCGGGCTTGGGGGTGAAGGGCAGGCGCTGCGGCAGGACCCTTATCTGGGTGGTGAACTTGTAAGGGACTTTGCCGCCACTATCAAAAATCAGCTCAACGAAAAATGCTGTCCAGCCTTTTTGCGGCTGGGGGACCTTAGCTATATATACGCCGGTATCCTGCTGGCGCAGGGGAGAGCTTGTCCAGGTACGGCCGATAGTCTGGAGTCGAAAATCGCGTGCCTTTGGATTGGTCGCCTGCCAGAGATTGACCTCTATCAGCTTTGCGCTGATATTCTTAACAATTAAGCTGTTATCTTTGAGCTGCCAAGAGAACTTGGGGCGCGGCTGGTCAGCGAGGACGGATTTGTAAAATACCAACAGGCTGGCGTAAGCATCCGAGCCTGCAAGTGAATGGTCTGTGTTCGGGATGTATCGCAGGTATTTATCGCCGGTCAGATGCTGAAAATAAAAGGCGGCTGAGTCCGGGAGGAAGAACTGGTCGCCGGTCGAATTTATAAGGTACTTGGGCATTGTATAGCGGCTGCGATACTCATACGGGTCGACAAATTTTATCAAGGCCTGACCTTCAGGTGTATCAAGGCGGTCAAAAATCTTCATTTCCTCGTAATCATGGATGGCATCGGAGTAAAAGCCGTATGCATTGTAATGGTGTCTCATTTGCTCGTCGATATTCAAGAGGTCGATAACCACCGGCACAATCGCAACGACTCGGGAATCAACAGCGGCGGTCAGCCAGGTGGTCCAGCCACGCTTGGAGGCACCGGAGACCACAAACCTGTCGATATCCACCGCCGCTTTGGTAACGCTCGATAGATAGCTCTGGACCGTATCCATAGCGCGCACTGCGCTTTTTACCATGGGCAGTAATGCAGGCCAGTTGGCATCGCCGGTGGTCAAAAATTTATCAAAGGTATATGCAATAATTTCGTCTTCACTTCGTGGGTTGGTCTCGGCGGCAAAGGTAAGTGGCTGGTTCGGCACCATTCTCAGCTCGGCCACCACCGTATTTGTATCTAAGGCTATAGTCACCAGTTCATCGGCCGGTGAGTCTGGAGCGGAGCGACGGTTACTGCCGCCTGTTATCCAGAGCAGGGCCACGTTAGCAGCGACCCTGTCCGGCTTTATGATGGTCAGCCAATGCTGCCAGAGCGTTCTATCAACTTCCGTGCTGCTGCGCCACTTTTGTGATGTCATATTCAAAACATAGGCCGTGTAACCTGCAGCCTTGATAGTGTTCACAAGAGTATAGCTATAGTTCGCATCCGGTGCAGCAACGTAGTCGTCCAGTGCCGTACCCAGAGCGGGCTGTGCCGTGATAAGAACCAGCACGAGCAAAGCTGCCAAATAACGGTTTGATTTCATAGCTTACCCCTTCCTTACTTTAGCGTGAAAACACATTACTACACATCAGGGCACGAAGCGAGGAAATTGCTTAGTTTGCCGCTACCATCATAAAGGTGAAAAGTATGGTGGCTACCTATAAGCTTTTGGGGTTGGATTCAAGTAACAGTTAAGCCCTCTACTGTTCTTCAAGGGCTTCAAGATCCGCCAAATCCTTTTTTCTGCCAAGGGCCCTTTTGTTTGAGACGAAATCATCCTTTCCTATAAAGTAAACTCGTGTGTCACCATAATTGCCCGAGACCTTGCCTGCTTCAGCCTTTTTCCAGGCAACAGCAGTGAGCGAAGTCATAATGTCAACACGTACGGGTGGCACCCCAAGCTGGATAATATTTTCTGGAGAGGTGATATCAGTCTCCGACAAATCGACTGAGCCGAAGCCGAATTCCGCCAAGGCCGCGAGAACCCGTTTTGCGTTCTCGGCGTCCGGTTTGACCAATAGGTCGATATCGCCGGTAAAACGCGGAGCACCGTGGAATGCCAATGCATAGCCGCCTACGATGAGGTACTCAACGTTGTGAGCGTTGAACAACTCGAGAAGTTCTTTGAAGTCTCTTTGTATCTCCATAGAGCTGCCGTCTCAAGAAATCCACAGCGGCAAGGCGCTCTTCAGGCGTCCTGCTCAGCCAATACTGGAGGTTCTGTCTGATTTCAAAATGATCGTCCAAACGATGCTTGTGTACCTTTTTCTCAATCACAGAACCTATTATACAGGACCGACTCTGTTCTGGGAAAGAAAAAAGCCCTGCGTGACCCGCAGGGCTTTTAATAACAAGCAACAGTTAAGCCGGCAGCGAAAATGCCTGACAATTTCACAGCCGATATCGGCTGAGTCTAAGTAATCCCTTAGAAAGGAGGTGATCCAGCCGCAGGTTCCCCTACGGCTACCTTGTTACGACTTAGTGCCAGTCATCGGGCTTACCGTCGGCAGGCGCTTCTCAGTAAACTGAGTTAGCAACCCGACTTCGGGTACTCCCAACTCCCATCACTTGACGGGCGGTGTGTACAAGGCTCAGGAACACATTCACCGCGTCGTAGCTGATACGCGATTACTAGCGATTCCGACTTCATGCAGGCGAGTT
>SDBT01012027.1_pt1 | contig 13901 bp, 11 predicted proteins | sample 2277101 | NCBI WGS metagenome assembly SDBT01 (sample SAMN10404973, study PRJNA504765) | marine sediment metagenome | isolation source: marine sediment core GS10_PC15, 103 cmbsf | place: Arctic Ocean: Southern Knipovich Ridge | collected 2010 | reverse complement strand
TAGAAATTAAGATTAATTAAGACATAGTAATAAGCATAAACTCGACATAATCTCTACACTTACTAACTAGTGTTGATTTTTAACGAACTTGAAAAACAATCAACATAATAAATATAACATAATGTATAATATTTGTCAAGTTAAAAAGAAGAGCCCCGTTCTGTAAATTATCCTATTTTAAGGGATAAAAAGAACGGGGCTAATTACCTAATGACTGATTTGTGTGCAAATCAGGTGCCACTGTATTTTATCATTAACCAAAAGGCAATGACGACAACGGCTACGATAAGTAATATGATCCACGTGCTGGTACTACTTTCTTTGTAATTCGGACCCATGATGTTATCTCCTTTTTTTATTGTGAAAAACAAACTACTTATTTATAATATACTATAACAATTTTTACCACTTTTGTCAATGAAGAGATAAATTTGGCGCGACATCTGTTGCTATATTTATATTTTTCAAAATTCTTGACAAAAGAGGTTCATTTGTTAATCTCTTAAACATGTGGTCATATATTTTACTCGGCATTATCCAAGGAATATTTGAATGGTTGCCCATCTCTAGTGAAGGAGTGACTGCTTTGGCAACACATTTTTTAATTAAGGATTTTAACCCTGTTGATCTGGCTTTGTTTTTACATCTGGGTACTTTTTTTGCCGTGTTAATCTATTTTAGAAAAGATTGGCTTAAAATTTTAACATTTAAAAATCCTAAATTACTCCGCTTTTTAATTATAGCAACAACCATTTCTTTAATTATTAGTTATCCTCTTTATAAATTAGTCAGGAGTATGGTTTTAGGCAATGGCCTTTTATTAATTATGGGCATTGGTTTATTGGCCACAGCTTATTTCCACAAAAAAAATATAAAATTTAAAATAAATCTTAAATATTTAGCAGTTATATCCGGCTTTTTACAGGGTTTGGCTGTTATTCCTGGTTTATCACGTTCAGGAGCGACTATTTTTGGCTTATCTTTAGCAGGAATAAAACCAGATAAGATTTTAAAGCTTTCTTATCTGATGTCAGCTCCAGTAGTATTAGCTTCAACTTGTTATTTGATTTTACAAGATTCTACTTTGATTTTTAAGGCTTGGCCAGCTTTGGTTTTTAGTTTTTTAACTGGTATTTTAACCTTACATTTTTTAATTAATTGGGCTAAAAAAATAGATTTTTTTAAATTTGCTTTAATTTTTAGTGTAATTTGTTTTTTAGGAGCAATACTTGGTTTTATTTTTTAAATCTTGACAAAAGCTTAAAAATCTGTTATAATAATTAACAGATAATCTAAGGAGAGATTCAAATGCGGAAACCTTACAGCAAGAGAAGAAAGATGGTGAATCGGATAATTGCGGGCCCGATTTTTATCCTGATTGGACTCTGGTCAATGTTTATGACCAGCTATCCAGGACAATATTCAGGAATAATAGATATTCCGATACTCACATCTCCAATTTGGCTTTTAGGCCTTATACTCGGATCAGCTGGGCTATATATTTTAGTCCTACCTCTGATTAAAAGGGGTCTAATTTGAAAAAAAAGCTACTTAAAACTGGATTAAAGCGCCGGACACCATGTTCGGCGCTATTCATTTAACATAAATCACTATTTTTACTATATTTTATCTAATTCATTTTGTGAATTTTTGTATTAAAGAAGGCCGGTAAATGCTGGCCTTTTCTTTTAGGCGGCTGGGCAGCTGAAAGTTTAGGAATTGAAATGGCTTGGATTTTGTCAGGATTAGTGATTATAGTTTTTCTGCCGTTAGTAATGCTTTTGAATGGAAGCAAGGTTAAAAAATCCGCCCATTATTAATGGGCGGATTTTAATTGCCTTAATTAATATTTTTGATATAATAATGGAACTTAGTAAATTAAAATAAAAAATTATGAAAGAAACAATTAAAAATCTAACCAAAGCATTTATTGGCGAATCACAAGCCAGAAACCGTTATACTTTTTACGCCAAAATAGCTAAAAAAGAAGGGTTTGAACAAATTGGAGAAATATTTCTTTTAACCGCAGAACAGGAAAAAGAACATGCCAAAAGATTATTTGAACATATTCAAGAATTAAAAGAAAAATTAAATGGAAATTTAGATGAAATCCAGGTCGAAGCCAGTGCTCCGACTGTTTATGGCAGTACAGTAGAAAATTTAAAAGCGGCAATTGCTGGAGAAAATTATGAATATACTCAAATGTATCCAGAATTTGCTGAAACAGCTGACAAAGAAGGTTTGCCAGAAATTGCCAAAAGACTAAGAGCGATTGCCGTGGCTGAAAAACACCATGAAGAAAGATACAAAAAGGTTTTAAAAGAAGTAGAAACGGGAACTGTCTTTAAAAAAGGCAAAGAAGTTTGGTGGGTTTGTCGAGAATGTGGTTATGTTCATTTTGGTAAAGAGGCGCCAAAAGAATGTCCCTCTTGTGACCATCCTCAAAGTTTTTATCAAATTAAATGTGAAGAATATTAAAAAAATTATGAAAATAGCATTTTTTGAAATTAAAGGATGGGAGAAACCCTATCTAAAAAAAGAATTAAAAAATCATACTCTTGAATTTTATCAAGAGTCATTAAATTCAACTAATGTTAATAAAATCAGAGATTTTGAAATAGTTTCTGTTTTTATTTACTCCAAAATAGATGGAAAAGTTTTGGAAAAATTACCAAAATTAAAATTAATTACTACTCGTTCAACTGGTTTTGATCACATTGATTTAAAAGTTTGTCAAAAGAAGAAGATTACTGTTTGTAATGTTCCTTTTTATGGAGAAAACACAGTAGCCGAACATACATTTGCTTTGATTTTGTCATTGTCCAGAAATATTCATAAATCATATGTTCGAACCTCAAGAAATGATTTTTCCATTGAGGGTTTGAAAGGATTTGATTTAAAGGGAAAAACATTAGGGGTAATTGGCACTGGTCACATTGGCGCTTGTGTAATTAAAATGGCTAAAGGGTTTAATATGAATGTTCTGGCCTTTGATGTTATTAAAAATAAAAAATTAGCCAAAGAATTAGATTTTCAATATGTTAGTTTTGATCAAGTCTTAAAAAAATCGGATATTATTACCTTGCACGTACCATATAATAAGCATACTCATCATTTAATTAATAAACAGACAGTTAAAAAAATTAAAAAAGGTGCCGTCTTAATTAACACAGCTCGGGGAGGAATTGCTGACACAGAAGCTTTAATCTGGGCATTGGATCAGGGCATTTTATCAGGGCTTGGACTAGATGTTTTAGAGGGCGAGAAATTAATCAAAGAAGAAAAACAACTCTTATATGATAAAAAGAATTTAGAAGTCTTGGCCGAGTTAGTAAAGGGCCATATTCTTTTAAGTAAGGATAATGTTGTTTTTACCCCTCATATTGGTTTTTATAGTGAAGAAGCTTTGATTAGAATTATTGAAACAACCATAGAAAATATAAAACAATATTTATTAAACAAGCCAGAAAATATAGTTATTAAAAAATAAAACTGCAAATCAAGTTTAGAAATTAATTAAAAATCAAAAATAAAAAAGACAGTTGAAGCTGTCTTTTTATTTATAAATCTTGTCAAAAACAAAAAAATATGATTTAATATAAATTAATAAGATTATGACTAATATTCCAAAACACATAGGTATTATAGTTGATGGTAATCGACGTTGGGCTAAATCTCGAAAATTGCCTACCTTTTATGGTCACAAAAAAGGTTATGCCAAATTAAAAGATGTAGCTGACTGGTGTTTTGATTATGGAATAGAGGTTCTTACTTGTTATGTTTTTTCTAATGAAAATTGGGAAAGATCAAAAAAAGAAGTTTCTTATTTAATGAAACTTTTAAAACAAGTTTTGACAACTGAGATAAACGAACTACAAAAGAGAGATATTAGGTTAAAAATTTGTGGGAAAATAGATGACATGAGATTGTCAAAAGATTTAAGAAAAGCAATTATAGAGGCCCAAGAAAAGACTAAGAATAATAAAAAAGGAGTTTTAAATTTGGCTTTAAATTATGGTGGCAGAAGAGAAATTGTTGAAGCGGTTAAAAAGATTGTTAAAAGTAAAACAAAAACCCAGTTCATTAATGAAAAAACAATTGAAAAATATCTTTGGACAGCTGGTTTACCAGATCTTGATTTAATAATACGTACATCAGAAAAAAGGCTTTCTGGATTTTTGCTTTGGCAATCTGCATATGCCGAACTGTTTTTTATTAATAAATATTGGCCGGATTTTACTAAAACTGATTTAACAAAAGTTTTAAAAGAATATGACCAGAGACAAAGAAGATATGGCCAATAATTAAGACATTTATTTTTCAAAAAATAAAAATATTTTTAATTATCCTAAAGCTTTTGTTTATAAAAATTCAAAAGCGATTTTTTATAGATTGACAAAAAGCTAAAAATATGTTGTAATTAATTTACAAATCAAATCAAAAGAGAGGAGGGGAAAGATGAATGGAATAGAACTTGTTTTGTTGGCCGGAATCGGAATTTGGTTCTTAAGCCGGTTAAGAACAAGAAATTCAAACCAGGGAAATGATAACGGAACCTTAAAATTAAAAATCTGTGAGTGGTTGCTCATTGGAGCAGAACTGTCCACTATTTTTATAGTTTGGTTCCAGCTCTATGTTTATTCTGGTAAATGGCAGGCTCTTGCTGAATGGCAAACTTTTGGCTTTGTTCTCTTCTTTCTTGGTATATTCTTGTGTATTTTGGGAAGGTATACTTTAAAGGAAAACTGGAGTACAGCCAGGGCTTTTGCCCGGCCAAAAGGATTGGTTGATTCAGGAATCTACGTCCATGTTAGACATCCAATTTATTTTGGCAGCCTATTGATGGGTTTAGGGTTTGAGCTGGCCATCGGGAGTTGGTTGTTCTTTGCGGTTCTGATTATTGGAACGCCTTTTATTTGGGGCTGCGCTTATAAAGAAGAGCAGTTGTTAAAAAAATGGTTTGGTCAGGACTATCAAGACTACAAGAAAAGAACCAACTGGTTTATTCCTCGGATTTTTTAAAATAGGGACTACTCTCCAAAGTAGTCCCTTCAACTTTATTAAAATTAAATTATTTTAATTTATATATAATCTGTAAAATTAATTCTTATATGCAGAAAAAATTAAAAGTATTTTTAATTATTACTATTCCTTTTTTTGCAATTGTTCATTATTTAGGTTGCTGGAAATATTATTATTATATTGAGGGGTATGACAAATTGGTTCATCTTTTAGCCGGAGCCAGTGTAGTTCTGGTCGTCTATTGGTTTCTCGAGGAAATAGCCCCAAAAATAAACAAGCAATTAATTTCTTTAATTGCTTTATTTTTTATTGCTCTGGGTTGGGAGATTTACGAGTATTTAATTGATCATGTAATTGATCCATATCTAATTTTAACACCTCGACAAATGGGATTAATTGATACTTTAACTGATTTTTTAGCTGCTTTTGCCGGAGCAATTTTTATTTTAATTTGGCTTTATTTAAAAGAAAAAAAGAGGGGATAAATCTACTATTCAAAACAGATATTTGTGTTATAATTAAATCACCTTACTATTATATACAATAGTATTTAAATTCAAGCCTTGCTTGTAATATTATACTGGGGAAAAGAGAATTTGCCTGAAGTTTTTGCTTTAATAAAAAAAGATATGCAATCAAAAGTCATTGTTATATGTAATCGAAAAGGAGGAACAGGTAAGACCAATGTTGCAATTAATTTAGCCGCTTATCTCTCTGCTTTAGGTAAAAAAATTTTATTAATTGATTTAGACCCACAAGCTAATGCCAGTTCTGGTTTAGGAATTGGTGATTGTTCCCAAGGAATTTACGAAGTTTTAAGCCAAAAAATTCCTTTAAATTCAAGCATTACTGCAACGCGACGCAATCTTTGGGTTATCCCGGCTAATGAAAATTTAGCCGGAGCAGACATTGAATTAGTGAATATGCCAGAAAGAGAGTTTGTTTTATCTAAAGTAATTAAAAATATATTAGACGAAAAAGCAGGAGAGAACTTTGATTATATCTTTATTGACACTCCTCCTTCATTAAGTTTAATTACGGTTAATAGTTTGGTGGCGGCCGATCAAGTTTTAATCCCGGTTCAGGCAGAATATTATGCTTTAGAAGGGTTGGGCCAGCTTTTAGAAACAATTAAATTAATTAAAGAAAATTTACAACCTAATTTAGGAATTTTAGGAGCGGTTCTGACTATGTATGACGGCCGGGGACGTCTTTCAGCTGAAGTCTGGGAAGAATTGTATAAACATTTTCCTTATAAAATTTTTCGCACTATTATTCCCCGCAATATTCGTTTAGCCGAAGCACCAAGTTATGGTCAGACAATTTTAGAATATGCCCCAAAATCAAAAGGAGCCCGCGCTTATAAAAGATTAGCCAAGGAATTTTTAGTAAATAATAAAGACTAAATATGCCATTAGGACGTGGTTTGGGATCATTAATCCCAGCCAAAACAATAAAAAAAACCACAGAGGAAATTTTAGTACAAACAGGAGAGCAGGTCTTAGAAATTAGAGTTGATCAGATTCAACCTAATCCAGAACAACCAAGAGAAAACTTTCCCCACTTAGAAACAGAAGAATTGATTAATTCTATTCGAGAATATGGAATTATTCAGCCAATAATTTTAACTAAAGTTGGCCCTGATCAATATCAAGTAATTGCCGGAGAAAGGCGTTGGCGAGCCGCTAAAGTCTTAGAACTCACAACTGTGCCTTCACTTGTTCGTTCAATTGAAGAAAATGAAAAACTAGCCATTTCTCTTTTAGAAAATATTCAGAGAAAAGATCTTAATCCCATGGAAAAGGCAAAGGGATATCATCGTTTAATGGAAGAGTTTAATTTAACCCAGGAACAAGTAGCCAAAAAAATGGGTAAGGCTCGAGCCAGTATTGCCAATACTTTACGGCTTTTAACTTTGCCAGAGTTAATTCAAAAAGCAATTGCTCAAGAAAGAATTACTGAAGGACATGCCAAGGCCTTGCTTTCAGTAGACACAGAAGAAAAACAAAAAGCTTTATTAAAAAGAATTTTAGGATTAGGACTAACAGTAAGGGAAACAGAGAGGATAATGTCAGGTAAACGAGTAAGAAAAAATATTGAATTGGACCCAAAAATTTTAGAAAAAGAAAAAGCTTTAACTGAAGCTTTAGGAACAAAAGTAAGAATTATTAAACAAAATAAAAAGATTAAAGTTACAATTGAACTTTATCAAGATAAAGAATTAGATAATTTGGTTAAGAAACTATTAAATTTATGAGTGTAGAAGCTAAAAGAAAACAAAGAGAACCTTTAAATGTTTTTCTAAGAAGATTTTCTGAACAAGTAAAACGAAGCGGAGTGATAAATCAATACAAAAAATGTAAGTTTTACATTAAGCCAAAAAGCCAAAAATTAAAAAAAGAAAGCGCTCTTCAAAGAAAACAAAGAGCAGAGAAAATGGCTTTTTTAAAGAAAGTCGGTCGTATTAAATAAGCTATAAAATAAAATTCATGGCTTTATTAGAACGTATTGAAAAAGACTTTAAGCAGGCTTTACAGCAGAAGCAAGTAGAAAAATTAAGTGTCTTAAGAGGCTTAAAGGCTGCTTTGCATAATAAAGAGATTGAATTCAAGTCTTTAAAAAAAGAAATGACTGAGGAGATTATTATTGAAGTTGTTCAAAAAGAAGCAAAGAAAAGGCGGGAAGCAGCTGAAATGTATAAAAAAGGGGAAAGAAAAGAATTAGCAGAGAAAGAAGAAAAAGAATTGGTTATTTTAAACCAATACTTGCCAGAACAACTTTCAGATGATAAAGTAAAAGAGCTGGTTATTAAAGCAATCCAGGCTGTAAATCCAGCTGGACCGCAGGATTTTGGCAAAGTTATGGGCAAAGTCATGGCCGAAGCCAAAGGTCAAGCACAAGGAGATAAAGTTAAAAAAATTGTTCAAGAACAATTATCTCAGCTTTAAATTCTAAACTGTAGACAATCATTTTATGAAAAATATTTTTAAAATTACATTTTTGGTATTTACAGTTTTTTGTTTATTTTATTTTATTTTACCTGTTCAAGCGCAAATATTAGGAAATGAAGACTTAATAAATTTTGGTGAAGCAGCCGGTTATGGAGAAGCCCCTTTGCCTCAGGTAATTGGTAATATTGTTAAAATTGGACTAAGTCTTTTAGGATTAATCGCCGTCATCATTATAATTGCCGGCGGTTTTATTTGGATGACTTCAGGTGGGGTTGTTGACAAGGTAACCAAAGCCAAGAAAATTATTTCAAGTGGTTTAATCGGACTTTTAATTATTGTTTTTGCTTATGCCATCGTTGCTTTTGTTATCAGTCAGTTATTTGATGTCACTGGTCAAGCCTCAGAAAGAGAAGGCGAAGCCTGTACCCCTGGTCTTTGTTGCGGCCCGAGTTTACGTTGTGATGCAGGAAGTTCTTGTAATATTTCCGATCCAGGGTGCTCATTGCCTCCAGATGCTTTTAAAATCAGAAAAATTGAAACAACTCATGGCGGATTTGAAGAAAATTATAATCAAGATGTTTATCTTTGTTCTGCTGTTCAGCCAATATTTAATCATTCAGTTGATGATACGGTTATCCAGGATTTAGCCCAAGCAAATGAATTAAGAATTCAAGGAGTAACAGGAACATGGCAGACAAGAAATAACACCCTTATTTTTAAACATCCTGATCTTTTTACTGAAAACGAGTCCTATGAAGCTTATTTCCCAAAAGCGATTTTGGATAGCCAGGGTAAAATTCTTCAACAATGTTTAGCAGCTGGCGGCTGTGTAAGCGCAGGTAATTATTTTATTTGGAATTTTAATACAGGAACTACCATAGACACTGTTTATCCGGAAATTACTTCAACTTATCCTATTTTTAATCCAACTAATCCTAATTACCCAGACCAAAATATTTCTCGTCGGTCAGTTATTGAGGTTAGTTTTTCAGAATCAATTGACATAACTACCGTAGCTGATGAAAACAATTATCCAATTGAAACAAATATATGGCTGGCAAAATTAGATGGAGAAGACGGGAGTGTAGTCGGAGTATTAAGTAAAGATTTTTTTGAAATTAGAGGAGGAGATAACGGCTTTGAAATACATCTAAGAAATGGAAATTTATTAGAACCATTTGTTTGGTATAGAATTCATGTTGAAGGGGTAGAAGATCTTTGTTTAAATGCCATGGCTACTGCGATTGAATGGGAATTTCAAACAAATGATCAAGTTCCAGGAGTTGGTTCACAATATCCAACTGGTGATACTGTTTGTCCAGACGCTGATATCACAGTAGTATTTAACACTCAAATGTATGACAATCTGGTTAGATTTGAAATTACAGGAGAAGATAATTTTACTTTTGATATAAGGGGAAGTGAATTAAGCTCTCCTTATGAGAAAACAGTATCAGGTGGTGTTTTTAAAATAACAGATCCAGGAGACCTAATAAATAATCATTTTAGGGTTTTTACTTTTGATCCAGATGATAATTTACAAAGTGAATTAGACTATCAAGTAACAGTTTTAGCTGATTTAGTCATTGATCAGCAAGGCACTTTACTTTCTAATACTTGGGAATTTACAACAGCTACCATGGGAAACTGCTTTTGTGCTCCTTGGATTTCACGTTTAGAACCAGCTCAGGGTTCAAAAGGTGAGTGTGTTACCCTTTATGGTCAATGTTTTAAAGGAACAGCTACTCAGCCAGCTCTTCCAATAAAAATAGATTTTACTCTTGATGGAACACCGACAGAGGCATCCATTGAAGGAGCTAGTAATAATTATTTAACTACACAGATGTCGAATTTATACTCAGAAGGGGATCTGCCAGAAGTTCAGGCGACTATTGAATATGATGGTGGAGACCAATTAGTTAGTAATTTAGTTGAGTTTTATATAGACAGTAATGAAGAGGCAAGCGGTCCTTGTCTTTTTTCTATTAATCCGTCAGACGGTTATTCAAATGAAACAGAAGTTGATTTGTCAGGAATAAGATTTGATACAGAGTCAGCAAAAAGCCAGGTGGTATTTTATAATAATAAATCGGCTGTTTATCAAACTTGGGGGGAACAGCAAATTAGTAGTGCTTTGGTTCCATCAGGAGCAGAAGACGGCTTAGTTTATGTTGAAAATGACCAGGGCGCGAGTAATGCTTTGCCTTTTGATGTTTTACAACATCAAGGCGGACCAGGCCAAGCCTGCCAAGAAGCAGCTTTTTGTCCTGAGAATCCTTCTTATAACTGTTCAACCCCTTATGAGTGTTTATATGAAGCAACAGATACTTGCCGATGTTGTTGTGATCCTAGTTTACCTTCTGAACTTCCGCCCTTGGAATGTCTGGCAGACCAAGGTAGTTGTACTGGTGGGAATCGCGGACTTTATTGTGGGTGTGAAAACGATGTCCAGTGTGGAAACGGATTAGGATGTGGACTTTTAGATCAAAATCAATGTTGTTATGCTCGGCCAACAATAACCAGTAATAATCCAACCGGAGAGGTGGTTTGTTTAAATATAGCTATTGAGGCTAATTTCAGTCAAGAAATGGATCGCCGCTCTTTAAATAAAGATAATATTCAATTAATTAAACTACCACCATTGGTTGAATCTAAATTTGGCCGAAATTATACAACCACTCAATACACTAGTTGTCTTGATCAGTCTAGTGTTTATACCGGCCGCTGCGATGTTAATTGGTGGGATTATAGTTTTAATGTTAGCACAGACGGCAATTACCAAATTTATGTAGAAACATCTAATTATTCAGCAGATGTTAAAGATTTTGGTGAAGATGGAGTTTGTTCTGAACCAGGTATTCAACATCATGTTAAAGTATTTGTTGACAGCGTTGAAAAAGGAGATTTTTGCGCTGACGCAACATTGGGACATCAGATTTCAAATGTTTCTTTGGGAAATATTATTACTGGAACCCATACTATTAGGTTGGAATGGGACAATAAATGGTTTGAGTCGCCCAATGATTCTAACATTAGAATTTATCAGGTTGATTTAAGACAAGAAGTATCTGAACAAGACGTAGGTTATACATTAATTATTAATGAAGATAATGATCAGGTTAGTTTACTGCCAATTGGTTGTAAACTAGATACAGAAATAGGTTATAAAGTAGAATTAATTGGCGGAATAGACGGACAAGGAATTCGTGATAGCATGGGCGTTTCCATGAATAATTATAATTGGCAGTTTACCACTGGCGATGAAAATAATTTATGTGAGGTTAACAGTGTTCTAGTTAGTCCAGACAGCGCTATTGTTGAATCTTTTGAAGATAGTGTGGTTTATATGGCCCAGGGTTATGATTTTAATAATAATCAAGTCTGTGTGGCGGAATTTTTATGGGAATCAGATGATATTAATATTGCTGTGGTTAATCCTAGCCAAGCATTGGAAACCACAGTTTCTCCTGTAGGGGGGGAAGGAGAGCAGACCACTGATATTTCCGCAACACTATTGGGGTATTCTGATTCAGGGGAATTTACCAGCGTGCTTTCCCCACCAGTGATTACTGGTTTAAGTCCGGGTTCAGGAAATAACAATCCGTCCATTCCTACATATGTTACCATTACTGGAACTAACTTTGGCAATGAGCAAAATGATTCTTATGTTGAATTTGGCTTTTATGAAGCAGAAATCGGGTGTCAAAACTGGTCAGACACGGAAATTGTGGTTATTGTTCCTCCTGATTTAACCGTGGGCCAGCTTTATTCAGTGACTATTACTCGTTCAGATCAGGGACAAAGCAATGGAATGTTCTTTGAAGTAACAGATGAATTTCATCCAGCTATTTGTAAATTAGAGCCTAATCAAGGAAAAACAAATACTTTAATTACAATTCGAGGAACTAATTTTGGCGACCAACAAAGAGACGCTTATGTTGTTTTTGGTGAAGGAGGAGCTGATCCGCAGACAATTGATGAAATAGAAGAAGATGCCTGGTTTAATACAGAAATTATAATCATTGCTCCAGAGGTTCCTGAAGAGGTTGCTAACGTGGTCGTTTATGTTCCTTCGCCAATAGAAGCAGGCAGTCTAAAGCCAAGTAACATAGTTTCTTTTTACAAATCACCAAGAATTACCAGCATTAGCCCTGAAAAAGGGCCAAAAAGAACATGGATAACAATTAAAGGAGAAAATTTTGGTTCAAACAAGGGTAAGGTTTATTTTAAATATGACGATATTTATTATTTAGGAGAAGATTTGCCAGGACATTGCTCTAGTTATTGGACAAATCAGGAAATTATTATTGTTGTTCCTGAAACATTGCCAGAGGTGGCAATTGAAGATGATTTTTACCAATCTCAGGTTTATATTGAAACTGCCAGCGGCACTCAAAGTGATTTATTTGGATGGGAAGTTAATAAAGAAGCTCTTGCGCCGGCTCTTTGCGGCATTACTCCAAATGAAGATTTACAGGTCAATGATTTAGTTAATGTTATTGGAGATAGATTTGACCTTGGTTCAGGCGAATTAGATAGAAGATTGATTTTTAATCAAGACAAAGCGGCAACATCTTTAGATTGGACTTCTAATACTGAAATTAGTAATGCAGTTATTCCCTCAGGAACAATTAGCGGAAACGTATTTATTGAAAAAGATGTTCAAGTTAACTGCCATTTAGAATGTGACGGATTTTCTTTTGCCGGCCGGTGTTTTGGAACAATGATTGAAGTTTGCAACGAAGCTCAAATAAGAAGCAATCCATTGTCTATTACTCTTTTGCAGATTGGAGATCCAGAAACTTTTGAGCTTCCTCAGGTTTTTGAAAACAGTACTTGCTCAAATAATATCCAGACTCCTTCCCCGCGTTATTTGTCTTCGCAGGCTTGCAACAACGCATTAATTTCAGCTCGTTTTAATATGGAAGTAGATAATTTATCAAACACTAATATCATTATTAAAAAATGTAATCCAGGCAATGAAGAGTTTGATTCAGAATTATGCACCACTAATGTCAGCGGAACAATTGTGGAAATAGACAAGTCGTTTGTTAATCCTCAACACAATGCAGTTCATTTATATCCAGACATAACAACGGCCAATCGATTTTGTTTTGAACAGGGTTATACTGGCTTTAAAGCGACTTATTCTACAGTTGGTTCATTTGATGACTATATAAGGTATGTAGACGGAGAATGGGTTGAAGAAAATTCAGTAGAAAGGATTAGTCTAGTACTTTGTAGCAAAGGATTTATTTATACACCCAGCGTTTTGTTGGATCAAAATTATTGGTATCAGGTTGTTCTTAAAAGCGGGGCCACAGGAATTATAAGTTCGGTTGATAATTATCAGTTGGACGGAAACAAGGACGGAAATGAAGACGGTTCGCCCAATGACGACTATATTTGGTATTTTAAAACAAAGAATGAATCAGAGATTTGTTCTGCTCAAGCAATAAAAATATTTGAACAAGACCCGATTGGGGTAATTGTTGAATCAGGAACTAAAGATTATTCTGCTTTGCCAATTGGTCCGGATTGTCAGATTTTAAGACCAGATACATTTACTTGGACCTGGGAATCAACAGAACCAAGTGCGGCCACTATTGCCCTGCAAGTACCCGCTTATACTGCCATGGCCACAGCTGTAGGTTTAGGAGAAACAGAAATTGAGGTTACAGCTACTCCGCCAGTCGGAGAATCAGCAACCAATTCTGTTGATTTAGTAGTGGCCACTTATCCTAATGTAGAAAGTTTTCAGCCTTCTGGATCTAATATTTGCCGCAATTCAGTAATTAAAGCGACTTTTGATCAAATAATGAACAGATACAGCCTTTCTAAAGAAAAAATAAAGTTTTATAAATGGGATGCGGCTTGGCAAGAGATTACCTCGACAATTAATATTTCAATTTTTGACAACGCAGAAAA
>SDBT01012026.1_pt1 | contig 13902 bp, 13 predicted proteins | sample 2277101 | NCBI WGS metagenome assembly SDBT01 (sample SAMN10404973, study PRJNA504765) | marine sediment metagenome | isolation source: marine sediment core GS10_PC15, 103 cmbsf | place: Arctic Ocean: Southern Knipovich Ridge | collected 2010 | reverse complement strand
TTTAGCTAATCACTTATCTCTCTGATCTTTTTCCAATACATCCTTCAACTCTCCTGTCTTTACTTCAGGTCTTTTCGTCGGAGCGGGTTTCCCCTTGAAATCAATTGGTCCTTTCTTCAAAGCTTCCGATAGCTCCATCGGTTTTTGATCCGGTTTTCTAAATGGTGTTTCTCTGGGTTTAAATGGCTTTCTATCTATAGGTGGTCTTCTGTCTTGGCTTGGCCTCCTGTCGTCTCTTGGTCTTCTATCCGTAGATGACCTTCTGTCTTCTTTGGGTCCTTCTATTGGCTTTGCCCACTCGACAATTGCCGATTCAACTTTTTCCCTAGGTACACTGTATTTCCCCCTCGATACAGCTAAAACAGCTTCGGGATCTGAATCTTCAGGCACCGCGAACGGATAAAGCGTCCTAGCCCAGAATGGACGTGTCGCAATACCGTCTACCATAAGTTTCAGGTAGATTGTGAACTTCTCGAGATTAACAATATCGGTCGCCATAAACTCAGGGGAGAACTCTTTTTCCAAAAATTCCGCATCTTCGGCACCAACCCTGAACAAAATTAAAGTTCCTACGTTGCCGAATACTGCATCCCTGACCTTTTCCTCCATTTGAGTAATGTATTGATGAGCCAAAACTAAATTCAACCTGTATTTTCTGGCCTCGGACAAAATACTGGCAAATGATTCCGTAGCGAAGTTTTGAAATTCGTCTACATATAAATAGAAGTCTTCTCTCTCTTTCTCCGGTGTATCAACACGAGACATTGCAGCCAATTGCAGTTTGGTGATCAAAAGTGCGCCCAATAATCTTGAAGCATCCTCCCCCACTCTTCCTTTTGAAAGATTGGCGATCAAGATCTTCTTGTTATCCATTATGTCTCTTAGGTCGATTGTGGACTTGGGCTGACCAACAGTATTTCTAATTAGCAAAGCAGACGTAAACTGACCAATCTTGTTTTGAATAGCAGCTGTCGCTTCAACAGCTAAACGATCAGTATATTTTGCAAACTCCTGAGTCCAAAAAGCTTAGTTAACAGGATCTGTCACGTTAGCAAGCATCTTGTTTCTATAATCTTTATCAGAAAACATCCTGTTGATACCCAACAGTGTAGAATCTTCGGATTCCAACAAAGCCAATACCGTGTTGCTTAAAATATATTCCATTCAAGCTGACCAAACATCAGGCCAGATCTTTTTAAAAGCCCCCATAATACCATCGGCGATCAAGTGTCTCTGCTCTTCCCCAACCTTCTCCATGATATTGAAAGCTATAGGATGCGCGAGGTCTGAGGGATTGAAATATACGACATCATCAATTCTCTCTTTCGGAATGTGTGCTAAAAGTTCTTCCGCGGCGTCACCATGAGGGTCAATATATGCAACACCCTTTCCTTCTTTGATGTCCTGGATAATCATGTTTTTCTCAAACTCCGTTTTACCCATTCCGGTTTTTCCAACTATATACATATGACGACGTCTGTCGTCTTCCTTAATACCAAACTTAATTGGCTTTCCTCTAAAATCTGTTTCCGCAAATATTGTTACGTCTTCCATAATTATTCGTTTTCTTTAACTGGCAAGCTCGAAGGAGGTGTCCCTTTCCTTGCTTCAATTCTTTCAAGCAAAGGAGCCTTTACTTCGATTGAAGGCAAGTGAAACATTGTTGCCAGTTCTTCCGTATTCAAAACAATTGTATCATCTCCCAACGATCTGTCGGCATAGTTGCCGAATAACTTCTTTTTCCTTTCGTGAACCCCTGCTTCTTCCCAAGGATACGGAATTAACTTGAACGGCCAGTTCCCCATAAAATCAAGGCTCCATCCTGCTTTTGGCATAGTTTTATTATTCGGCTTGAACCCATTTAAATTAGGAGCGGCAAATTGTTTGAACATTCCGGTAATGGCGGCTCCTGTTGCTTTGGAAAAAATATCCTTCTTTGCGATATATACAAATCTAATAGTTGATTTAAATCCTAGCTTGGAAGCTTTGTTTGCAATAGCTTTGGTTGTGTTGGTATCCTTCGGAGATAGTAGAACTCTGGACATATGCTTTTCTTCTTCCTTCGTTTCTGGTTGTGTTCCTGTTGCAAAATTCAAAACATCATCAAGAGCACTAGAGAAGAATCCCCTTTTTTTATCTACCTTCTTCCCTTCAATAATCTCAGCGACTTTTGATTCTCCGCCTTTCGCCCATTTGCTGTCGGTAGGTTCAATTAAGGTTTGTACCCATATATGCTCTCCAAGCCTGAGAGATCCCAAAAGCTCGCTGAATGAAGCAAGCGGATCAATTCGAGGAGCTCTGGGGGCACCAGGGACATCTTCAAAATATTCATAGGTTCTGATCGGATAAAAGTCGTCTTCATTAAAGGCGAGCTCCATACCGAAGATATCGTATTCATCACTAGGAACTTCCCCCTCAAGAGAATCTGTATAATCCGCAGCCTCGGAGATTTCCGCTTCCGGATATTGAGCATAAATACTTGATTCAACTAAATTACGATGATCCTCGAGTGTTCTTATATAAAAACTGACATTGCCGTCTGACCCGGTAATTTCAAAACTAAACCAGTCTACAGATTTACCTCCGAAGAACTTGTCATCCCAATCAAGGTCTTTTCCATATACTCCATGTAGATTAGCAAAAACCTGCTCCATAGCTTTATATGCAGCAGCGATTTCAGAAGGAAACTTGATTCGAAGCAAAACCCACTTCAAAGAAGACAGATATTTAGCGCGATTAAATTCGCTCCAAATATCTATGAGCAGCCAAAAGAGAAGGGGCGGAATATACACCCACCAAAAATCTATCAATATGTTCAAAGCGATTCTTACGCTTTCAATTAAATCCATTACTTATATTGTACGCAATTCTTAAGATTTTCTTAAGGTATAAGTCCCGTCCTCTTTTTTAACGAATGTCTTTGAGTCGTGTAAATTCAAGACAATAGTGTTCTCTTTAAACATTCTTGTAGACAAAACCTTAGCTACTAACTCATCTTTGCCCATCGCTTTCTTCGAATTATCTAATATGTCTACTAAGATATCTTTTACTGTTCCAGACTTGTATCCCCATTCGGACAATCCGTATGTGCCTCTTCCAACCAGTACAAATCTTTTGTCTTTGATCAATTCATTGTGAACAGTCTGAACATTGGCTTTCTTGTTTGAAAAATTCAATTGATTAATCAAGGTAGTAATCTCCCTGAAATGCTTAGGGCTTGTTTCCTTTTTCAAGACCAAGAATGCTTTGTCTTTCACGCCCTTGGGCTTTATGTATGACCAAGTGATTAATCCTACCTGATCGAAAATATTCTTATCTACTACTTTGCTTAGGTCTAAGCATGATCTTATCCCGGCAGGGATAGTTTTCTCATCAGCAGGCTCTTTGGATTTGTTCAAAGAGGCGATGAATGAAACGATAGTCGATTTTACAAACTCTAATCTCTTTTTATCGGCGTACCAAAACGGACATAGCTGATCTGTCTCATCAAAACGTCTGAACTTATCGGACAATGCCAAAACCAAAGTCAAATATGCATTCTGAACCGATTTACCAGGATTGCCGCTGAACTGTTCAAACAGACATGCTTCTCCTAAAAATCCTCCATTGGACTGCATATTCGTACTAACAAAATCTACGTAAGGTCTTAGCTGTGACTCATTGGATTGATACTGTTTCCTCAATTGATCCAAAGCTGCTTCCTCAATCTGTCTTACCCTTTCTCTGGTAATAGTGTAGCTTCTACCAATTGATTCTAAAGTTTCTTTTCTACCACTCTTCAAGCCAAAACGACGCGTTATAATATCGCGGCTTCTTTGTGGAATATTTCTTAGTAACCCTCCAACGACCACTTTTATGTTTTGTACGAAATTTTTATTCATCTGTTTGGGTTGGTTATTAATAAGTTGACAGTATCACAGTGCACCAAAAACGTCAACAACCCTCTATTTCTTCCTGGATAGCCGTACGAGAATTGGAGAAGCGACGAAAAGTGAAGAATATGCTCCCAGGAATATTCCCAAGATAAGAAAGAGAGCAAAAAACCTCAACGTTTCTCCTCCGAATAAGAATATGGCCATAAGAGGAAGGAGGGTCGTAAAGCTAGTGTTGACTGACCTTGTCAACGTTTGCATTACGCTCTTGTGGACTGTATCGGCAAAAGATTCTTTTGAACCGAATCTGATAATGTTTTCCCTAACTCTATCAAACAAGACAACGGAATCGGCAACAGAGTATCCCAGAATAGTAAGCATCGCGGCAACAAAGACGGCACTTAATTCAATTCCTAAAAAATAGCCTAAAACAGCGAACACCCCAAGGGGAACTAATACATCGTGGGCCAAAGCCGCTATAGCTGCCAGCCCCATTACCCAAGGACTTAATACGCTGGAAAGTTTTCTGAAAACGAAAGCGATATACATAACGATACCAAGGAATACCAAGATGATAGCCCAGGTTGTTTTTCTCTTAAGCTCATTCCCTATGATCGGTCCGACAGCATCAAATCTTTCTTCCTGGAAAGATCCCAGGACACTCATTTTATCAACCAGATCTCTGTGAGTTGTCTCGTCAATCTCGGGGAGTCTAATCAAAACAGATTCGCCGCTGAGAGTAACGCCGGCTTCCTGAAAACCATTTTCGGCAAGCACTTCGCGTATGCTAGATAGTTCGGGGGTGTCTCCATCGAATTTTATCCCCATCAAAGATCCTCCCTTGAAATCAACACCAAACGGCACGCTGAAAACAAGCATGGAAACAATCGAAACCAAAACGATGACTAGAGAAAATGTGAATACAATTTTATATATCGGTTTCATACTACTTCAAAGATTTAAACAGCCAGGGCCATTTTTCTAATCTTGTCCCTAGGGACAATTCCAAAAATGTCCTGGTAATAACTAACGATGCAACCAAACTCATCAAAACCCCAACTCCCAATGTAAGAGCAAACCCCTTAACTATTGAGGTTGTGAACGTATATAAAACAAAGGCACCGATCAAAGTCGTAATATGGCTGTCTCGAATAGAGAGCCAAGCTCTTGAAAATCCTTGATACAAAGCTCTTCTCAATGGCTCACCTTTTCGCAACTCTTCATTTATTCGGGCAAATATCAAAATATTTGCATCAACCGCCATACCGAGTGACAAAATAAATCCTGCTATTCCCGCCAAAGTTAGCGTGACCGGAATAAATTTGTAAATTGCTAAAACCGTTACGACATAGATTATCAAAGTCCAAACAGCAATCAATCCGGAGAATCGGTAGAAGAAAATCATGAAAAGAGAAACTAGAATTAATCCGATCATGGCTGCGCTCAAGCTCTTTCTCAAAGAATCTTGTCCCAAAGAAGCACTGACCGTCTGCTGAGACAATAAATGAATCGGGACAGGCAGTGCACCTGCTTGCAATCTTGATGCCAAAGTCTTCGCATCCTCAATCTTCATGTCGCCGCTGATTATGGCACTTCCGCCAGAAATAGGACCCTGAACCACGGGTAACGTCTCAGGAATACCATCAATATATATACCCACCCTTTTACCAACGTTTCTTGTAGTGATCTCTTCAAACAACTTTGCACCCTCGTCGTTTAAATTCAAAGCCACAACAGGCTCTAGGGCTTGCTGTTGGTTAAATTCAACTCTGGCACTTACAAGATGGCTTCCGTTTAGAGATGTTGGTTTAAAAAATGGATCCTCTGTAAGTCTCTGGTTGTTTCGCTGAGCAGCTAATATTATATCTCTCTCCACTATAGTTCGTTCTTCTTTGAATTCAAGAATAGGTGTTTCCTGGACTAAATCCAGAGCAGCCCGAAGATCCGTAACGCCGGCCAGCTCAACGATCAGCCTATCTTCCCCAACCATTTGAACAATCGGTTCGGTGACACCAAAAACATTCACTCTTCTTTCAATAACATCACGGACACCATCCATAACGCTTTCAACGTCCTGGTCATCTATTTGAGATAGGTCGGCTTGATAAACCAAGTGGGCTCCTCCAAGCAGATCAAGGCCCAACTTAAATTGTTGGTCTATCGGAAAATGAGGTATTCATAAATCCAATTTGTCATTCAAAAAATCCGCCGGTTTATTAAAGAAGGGCGGATAAACTAAAAACAACAGGAAGAAAAATACGAGAGTTATTATTATAGGTTTTAATTTCATGGTTAAAAGTCGAGTTTAGATATACCACGAATACCGAAAATGAACAAGCCCCCGGGAGGGGACTTGTTCTACAAAAGCTATCTTACATAGCTGGTGTCTCTTCACCTTCTGCAGGAGCTGCTGGTGCTTCCACTTCTGGAGCTGCAGGAACTTCCTCTGCTGGTGCTTCCACTTCTGGAGCTGCAGGAACTTCCTCTGCTGGTGCTTCTGCTGGTGCTTCCACTTCTGGAGCTGCAGGAGTCTCTTCTACTGGCTGATCTGCTACTGGCCGATCATCAGTTTGTACATCGTCGAATCTGATATCCATGATTCTCGATAGTCGACTCAAACGAAAGAGCAAATTAATTACTCTTAAGTTTTTCATCTTTAAAACTTACTGGTATTCTAACATTTAATTATCCACTTGTCAATTAATCTAGCTTTTCCCTCACTTTTTTGGGCTTTTGCTTCTCAAGCCACTCTTTTACCAATAATGTGGCTCTTACGTCATCTTCATTATATTTTACTATCTTTTCCTTGATTTTGTTATCTTTCTTCTCCAACCAGCCGTTATACCATACAACCGATTCTGCCCCACCGGCATCTGCGGCATTCCATTGATATCCCAAATATCCCGCTACATCCTTTAATCCATAAAAATAAAGCGGGAGAACGACACTAGCTACTACGTAGCCATACAGGTCAATAGTATTATCCCTGAATTTATTTACTAATTCTTCGGGAGCACCATATTTTTTAGCCATACGGTTAAATACCTGAATCTCATACGGCGCATAATGGTAAATAACAAAATTTTCTAAAGGTACGAGAAAATCAAGAAATTCTTTCCACATTCTTTCTTCGTCGTCTCTGTCTTTCGCCCAGAAATATTTATATTCACTTTTTCCTCCTTTCTTCACCAGGATACCGAACATATAATCTATTGCGGATGTTGGGTCACTTTCTATATCAAAATATATTTCTGTCTCCACCTCGGGGAAGGTTGGCTTCTTCAGAATGATCGGTTCGTTATCCGTCAAGACCACGGCCTGATTGTGATATTTTACAAATCTATCGTACGGCCAATCCTCCAATTGAGAAGAAAGGTCATCTACATTAGCTTTGGCCATATCCTGGACCGTTCTTATCCCTATATCATACAAACGTTTCTGCTCTCCTTGTTTTAGATGGTATATCAGAGAAACATCCTGACATCCTTCACTATTTTCAAGGCAGATCGAATACCAAGGAGATCTCTTGCATCCACTCTTTAAAAACGGAGCAGGTTTTTCTCCTTCCAATATTCTTTCAATCCTTTCTCTTGTGAAATGAAACTCATCTAAGAAATCTTCAACTAGAAATAACTTCTCATTTCCGTCCGCGTTTATAATATAACCGTTGGGAGGTAAAATCCCCTGCATTCTTTCCAAGATTAAACTATAAAAAGCTAACTGAAATTTATTTTCCGGCTTTATCTCTTTTGAGCTTTTAATATCATAGACAACATAGTAGTAATCCCCGAATTTAGATTTTCCCATACCAGGAGGCAGCTCAGATACGGGTCGTGCCTCAAGCAGATCGGGGATACCCACCCAATGGCCATCCATTAAAACACCATGGTAAATATTCTTTCCTTCTTTCATTAATTCAAGAGTCGCCATAAAAGCTTCATCCAGATCATTAAACAGTTCCGGCTTCACCTGATCGAAAGGTTTGGATATTTGTTTCAAAACTTCTTCCTCATGAGCCAGCCCATCTTCAAATATCATTTGCATCAAAGGAGGAACTTCTCCTTTTTTCCTTTGGTCTCCGTATATGTCGTACCAAATCCAATGAGGACACTGAAAAAATCTATAGAAGTGTTCTGCTGTTAGTCGTTGTTTTTCTTCTTTGCCATGCATGTGTTTATATTCTAACCGTTAACTAATGAACGTGCTAGGTCGTCTATGTCACCAGCTCCTTGAAAAAGCAAAACATCATTGGGTTTTGCGATATCCTCCAAAACAGATTTTGTTTCTTCAAGATCTTTGGTGAAAATAACTTCTACGGACTTTTTCTTTATCTCTTTAACTAAATCTCCACTCGAGATTTCAGAATTTTCCTTTCTTCCGGCACCGACATAGATCTCTGGAATAATAGTTATATCAGCTTCCCCCAAAGAATCAACAAAATCACCAAAAAGATCTTTGGTTCTAGAATGTTGATGAGGTTGAAAGATATGAATCAATCTTCTGCCGGGAAAATATTCTCTTGCCGCCTCTAAAAACTTTCTGATAGCAGTTGGATGATGCCCGTAATCAGAGAATACTGATGTTTCGTTCCACTCTCCTACCCTCTCAAACCTCCTCCATATGCCCTCAAAATGACCCAGGCTTGCCTGAACCTTCTCTAGGGATACTCCAATCTCCAATGCAGCTACCTTGGCTGCTGTGGCGTTTTCAAGATTATATTTTCCGGGGACAGCGAGATCTATCGTTCCGTCTAATTCATATACAATTTTATTTTTAATCTCCAGTTTCGTTGAATTCTTGTCGTTCCCGTTAACAAAAACTATACCCGCTCTTTCAACAAATTTTTGGAAAGTGTCGATGATATGATCAAGGTTTTTGTAATAATCTAAATGATCCGCATCAATATTTGTCAGGACAATCATGTCAGGATCCAATTCCAAAAAATGAGCTTTGTATTCACAAGCTTCAACGACAAGATACTTGCTCTCCCCGATTCTTATATTCCCATATTCCCAAACGGGAACACGAGATCCTATTATCACAGTCGGGTCATACCCAGCGTCTTCTAGAATAGTCGCCAACATAGCCGTTGTTGTTGATTTCCCGTGGGTACCGGCAACGGCAATCGTTTTATATGATTTTGAAATCTCTCCAAGGATCTCCGCATACGTCATTAGTTTCATGCCTCTCTTTGTTGCTTCAATCAATTCCGGATTGTCTTGGGGCACTGCCGCCGAATACAAAACCAGATCAACATCATCAGATATTTGAGAGGCATCGTGCCCAATATACATGGCAGCTCCCATTTTTTTAAGTTCATCGAAAAATATACCGCCATTTAAATCTGAACCGGATACCTTAATTCCTTTATGTATAAAAAGTTTGCCGACGGCCGAAAGGCCGACACCGTTAGCGCCTATTAGATATATTGAGGAATACTTCATTTATAGATTACCGTCATGGGGTTTCTTGTACTCGGCCCCGATCGCGTCTGAAATATTATCATACCCGTCCCGTTTAAGTAACCTTACTAGACCAAGGTTGATATCACTAATTAGCTGCGGCCCCTCAAAAATCATTCCCGTAATAAGTTGGATTAAAGATGCCCCCAGCTTAATCTTTTTATACGCATCTTCGGCAGAAAATACTCCACCACAACCGATGATAACGAATTCCCCCTTGGTTCTTTGATAAATATAACCGACCAACTTATTTGAGGCTTCTTCCACAACCTTTCCGCTTATGCTTCCTACTTGGGGGACATTACTATCAATTATCTTATCTGCTCCAAGCTGACCTTTCGCCAAATTCGAGCAAACAAAGCCGGCAATCTTATATTTTCGTGAAATATCGATAATTGCATCGATCTCCTCGTGCGAAAGACCTGGCGGCAGTTTTATGAAAACGGGTTTGGTTCTCGGAACTTCATTGATCTTCGCAAGTAATTTGTCTAATCTTTCAGGCTCTGTAAAATATTTTCCACCATGTGCATTGGGGCAGCTGATATTTATCGTAAAATAATCTCCTATATGTAAAAGTCTGTTGTATGCCTTTGTGTAATCATTTATACCAGCCTCGAGACCGACCGTCTCTTCGCTATTCGTTTTGGCGATATTCACACCTATGGGACAATTAAATTTCTTACCTTCCAGACGAGCTGCAATTCTTTCGCATCCCTCGTTTTTCAAACCATAATTTACGACTAAGGCTCTCGATTTCTTTAGTCTCCAAAGTCTAGGTTTCGCATTCCCTTCGCAAAACTGACCTGTAATTGAGCCTACTTCGGCAAACCCGAAACCGATAGCCGAGATGACATCGGTAAGATGGGCGTCTTTATCAAACCCGGCAGCAAGTCCAATTGGATTTGAAAATTTTATACCTTCGATAGTCTGCTCCAGTTTTGGATTAGAATACGCAAACAGCAGCGAGACGAGATAGCGTGGGAAAGGATGGGATAATTTAATACCAAATCTAAGCATCCGGTCATGTACTTTTTCGGGGTCAACAAGAAAAAATATAGGTTTTAGGAAATTTCTGTATAAAAACCCGCTTGTTTTGTTTCTAATGGATACCCATGCGTTCTTCATGAGCCGTGACATTTTTTGTATTTTTTACCCGATCCGCAAGGACACGGATCATTTCGTCCTACTTTTTTGTCTGACCTGGTAGGTTGTACACTGTCTCCAGAATCTTTGTTGGTAATTATCTTTTGTTCTTTAGGCTCCTTCGCCACACCAACTCTGAATATAATTCCGGCTACCTGGAATCTTATGGTGTCCAAAAGCTTCTCAAACATTTTTTGTCCTTCAATTTTGTATTCAGCCAAAGGATCTCTCTGCCCATATGCACGCAAGCCAACAGATTCTCGTAAATAATCCATTTGTTCCAAATGATCCATCCATAGTTCATCAATGGTTCTTAGTAAAACAGCTTTGTTCAATTGTTCGATTTGCTCCGCACCGATTTTTTCTTCTCTTTCTTTATATAGCTCATCAATCAGCTTATCTATCTCTTCTTTCACATCTTCCGGTTTGTTCCCTTTGGCTTCGAAATCTTCTTTCCCAAGGATTCCTCCTATGATCTTAGAAATATTTCCCGTATCAAGCTCTCCTATATCTTTATTTATATTCTGGGCAACAACCGCATCAACGGCATAGTTCAAATAATCCATTATAATCGTTCTATATTCGTCTGTCTGCAAAATCTCATTTCTCATTTTATAAACCGCTTTCCTGTGTCGGTTCATAACATCATCAAAATCCAAAACTCTTCTTCGAGCATCAAAGTGATGTCCTTCAATCTTCGATTGAGCTTGCTCTATAGATTTGGATATAAAACTATGTTCAATCGCCTGATCGTCAGGAACCCTTAGTGTATTCATCAAATTGAACATTCTGTCTCCGCCGAATACTCTTATTAATTCATCTTCTGCGGAAACGAAGAATTGAGAAGAACCAGGGTCTCCCTGTCTTCCTGCACGACCACGAAGCTGGTTATCGATTCTTCGAGCTTCGTGTCTTGCCGTTCCAATAACATGCAAACCACCCAAGGCTATCACCTTCTTTGCTTCTTCGGAGTCTGGAGGATTACCGCCCAGCACAATGTCGACACCTCGTCCCGCCATGTTGGTTGCAATTGTGACAGCACCAATTCTTCCGGCTTGAGCAATAATTTCGGCCTCTCTCTCGTGGTTCTTGGCATTTAAAATGTTGTGGGGGATTCCTGCTTTTTTGAGTAGGGTAGAGAGCAGTTCGTTTTTCTCAATAGAAACGGTACCAACCAATACGGGTTGTCCTTCATTATGTCTTTTCTTTACTTCTTCGATAACAGCATTGTATTTGCCGTTCTCGCTTTTATATATCCTATCCGGTCTGTTATCCCTCTGCATTTCCCTATTAGTTGGGACAACTGAAACTTCTAATTTATATACCTTGTCGAATTCTTCGGCTGAAGTTTCGGCGGTTCCCGTCATTCCGGATAGTTTGTCATACAAACGAAAATAGTTTTGAAAGGTTATCGTAGCAAAAGTTCTTGATTCTTTCTGGATCTCAACACCCTCTTTCGCTTCAACTGCTTGGTGCAAACCTTCAGACCACCTTCTTCCCGGCATCAAACGGCCGGTAAATTCATCGACAATAATTATTTCGCCGTCTTTTACTACATAATCTTTATCTAGTTTAAATAAAGTACTGGCACGCAATGCCTGTTGAAGATGGTGAACATATCTTGCTCCGCCTTCTTCATATATATTTTCGATACCCAGGGTTTTCTCTACTTTTTCTATTCCGGATTCTAGTATCGTAACTGTTTTAAATTTTTCATCTATCTCGTAATCTTCTTCCGTTAATCTTGGGACAATCCCGGCAAATATCTTGTATAGCTTTCCCGATTCAATATCTGGTGCAGAAATAATCAAAGGGGTTCTCGCCTCGTCTATTAATATAGAGTCTATCTCATCAACAATCGCAAAAACATGTCCCTTAGATTGGCTTATCTGTTCTTTGCTATGAACCAGGTTATCCCTTAGATAATCGAAGCCAAATTCATTATTCGTACCGTAAGTAATATCCGCTTTGTATGCCTCTCCTCTTGAAATAGGTCTCAGATACTCATGCACAACCTTGAAACCTCCCGTTTCATCTCTCTCTTCATCTTTTTCTTCATTTTTGAAGCTTGAGTCATAAACATAACTTGTATCGTGGTTTATACATCCGACTGTGAGGCCTAGGGCATCATAAATCTGTCCCATCCAAATGGCGTCACGTCGGGATAGATAGTCGTTCACGGTTACTATGTGGACTCCCTTACCCGTAAGAGCATTTAAATATGCGGGGAGCGTTGCTACCAAAGTCTTACCTTCACCAGTTGTCATCTCTGCGATCCTGCCTTCGTGCAAAACAATTCCACCTATTAGCTGAACATCATATTGTCTTTGGTTCAATGTCTTTTTTGCGGCCTCTCTCGTTAAGGCAAAAGCTTCCGGTAAGATATCATCCAAACTTTCTCCGTTATTCAATCTTTCTTTGAATTCTTTTGTTTTATTTTTTAGATCTTCAACGGAAAAAGACTCGAACGTTTGTTCGAGATCATTTATTTTTTCAATCTTTGGTTTTATCGAGTCGAGATAGCGCTTGTTCGCATCTCCGAATAATTTAGAAAGTATACTCATTATCTTTTTTCGGACGACGGCTCTTGGCTCTCACTTTTTCTTTGTATCTTCTTATTTGTCTTTGAAGTTCGTCTTTCACCTCAGTGATAGCAAGTCGTACATCCCAGTTTTCACTTGTTGCTCTTAAAAGTTTGCCAGGTACTTTTAAATTTACTTCCGCATAAAAGACATCTCCCTTTTTATGATGTCCCGATGGCTTACCTATTTCTACTCTCGCTTCAGTTGATTCATCATCTGCACTTCCTAGCGCTTTTTCCAAATCGCCTATTTTGTCGTCGATGAAGCTCGAAAGGGCCGCATCTAGCTTAAAATTCATGGCTTGGACAATGATTTTCATGTTGAGCAGATTATACCCTACTTTATCTGTTTTTTCAATAACTTAAAAGCCCCCAGGTTGTGCACTTCCTTCAGGGGCTTTTGTGAGATTATTACTTTCTCTTTTTTCTCTTTTTTGCAGCTTTCTTTTTTTTCTTAGCTGGCTTTTTTCTCTTCTTTACAACTTTCTTTTTTTTCTTAGCTGGCTTCTTTCTCTTCTTAGCTGCTTTCTTTTTTCTCTTTTTTACCATTTTGTTTTTTATTAATTATTTAGTAAAGTTTTTCCCAACGAAGCCGACCTCCACAAAAAGATTTTGCACTTTTACTTCATTGGTAAAAGTTTTTTAAAAAACTTTTACTACTTTAATTTTAATTTAAAATAATGATACTAACAATGAAAAAAGTTGATAACTTTTTGTTTTCTAAAATGAAACTCCCCGAGCTTACGCTCGGGGTATCTTTTTAGTCAAACAATTTCATTGTCTGCCCAGCATCCTCTTCGCTTTGGTGTTTTATGTACTTTTTTATGATCGTCTCACTGATGCC
>SDBT01012025.1_pt1 | contig 13903 bp, 31 predicted proteins | sample 2277101 | NCBI WGS metagenome assembly SDBT01 (sample SAMN10404973, study PRJNA504765) | marine sediment metagenome | isolation source: marine sediment core GS10_PC15, 103 cmbsf | place: Arctic Ocean: Southern Knipovich Ridge | collected 2010 | reverse complement strand
GGTATACGGGGGTGGGGTGGGTATGAAACAGGATGCAATGAGGCGATACGTCTATCTTGACAGTTTAATTAATGAGAGGGTGAATCAATCAAGAGTATGTTAACCACAATAGAGTATTTAGAAAAGAAAATGAAAAAGATGATGTTAGCTGCAATAGAGTTGGGGAATGAAATAAACAAAAGAGATAGTAAACTAACCAGAATAAAAGAGATTATTGAAAGTAATGATAGTGATTTGGTTGGATCATTGTACAGAATAAAGATAATACTAGATAATTAATTGAATTCTCTCTACTAGGGATATGATTGAATTATTTGTGTTTGTTCTAGTTGTTGATTTAGTAGCTTAAAGTTTTGTTTAATATTGTGAAATGGGAGTTTATTGATTTTCTTTATATTGAATATTAGTAATGAATAAATAAGATATATGATATCATATCTGTATGAATAACAACAATGTGGTAACAAGTAGTTCAAACAATGCAGAATTTTTTAACAGTGCAATGGATGATCTAGAGTCAGTAATGGAGGACATTTCAAATGTCAGTTAGTGTATTTAGTACAATTGAACTTTCAAATATTGCAAGTTCATTATATCAAAACTTTGGTGATTTCTTTGATAATTACCAAGACAGACAAGTTGCAAAGGCCGAATCACTTCATGAATATGAAAAACGTCCTGAATTAGAAATACGACTAGATAATTTTAGATGGATATGGGAGAAAATCAGCTTAGCCAATCAAATGGAATCAGTCAAGACATATACAAAATATGGTGAATCTGATAGTGTAACCCATAATCAAATTGATGTATTACGTCAAGGGATGGCGATGCCAAACAAAGAACTACATACACAGCTTGGACTTGTGAAATACAACAGCTCAGAGTTCTTGAATCAAGAAATCAGTGAAAAACTTGATGTATGGATTGCAATGGTTGGAGATAGAATCATCCAGGAGTTGAGTAAATAATGATCTCTACTAACCAATTAAAAGAGGAAATAGAAAAGGCAATTAAAAACAGAGAGAACAATCCTGAGAAATTTGATTCTGAATTTCATAAAGGGGAATTGTCAGGATTTAAAGAAGTCCTAAGACGCATAAATCAATTTTTTGATGAGGATGAAAAATGCTCAATGTGTCAAAGTATAGCTTTGATAATGCCAAAGGCCGGATCAGGTGTTGAATCTCATTGGCTTTGTTTGAAATGTGTCAATGAGAATAATATTGAGGTCCTACCTGAATATATTGAAAACATTGAAGAGTTTGGCCACTGGCACAGACCATTAAGCGGAGTGATTGCATGATTACTATCGGCAATCCCAAAAAAACATACAATAATTTCAAAGATCAAGTCAGTGATGATGATGACATGAAAACTTTGGGGGTGAAATATGCACAAGCTAATAAATCACAACAAAAGCGCATACTTGATCAAGTGGCTCAGGTAATGTTTGATTATCCAATAGAGTACATCAAACAAGCTCAATTATTCATCAAATTGTATGCAAGTTTGGCAAGCGTCTTTATAGAATTTAGACGAATTGAGAAAGAAATGAAAGATGAGGCCACAAACTAATGTCAACTTGTAGATGTTGCAAAAACAAAAACGCTCGTGTTATGGCACCTCTTTGTGACCGTTGTTTTCTTGGTTGGAATGATTGTTGTGCATTTAGAATTGCATTAGATCAGGCCATTGAAGATAGTGCAGACCATACATGCCAAGAAATTGCAGGAGCTGTTGTAGCTTGACTAAAAACTGCATCATTACATGGATTGATGATACAACATACAAGTGTGAATTAGAACCTCACCACATTGCCAATTTTTCAAAACTGGCATGTGTAGTTTCTATTAAAGAAATAAGTAAATAGTCCTCAAAATGGTTGAAAATAATGAAAACTAGACTTTTAATAAAAAAATTATTAAAAAATTCTAATGTACAAACAATTATTGGAATTACTATCTTTTGTCTTATTTCATTTTTAATGATAGATTATAGTATAGATTATCATACTAAGAAATAATATTTGGTGTTTGTTAAATAAGTAAATAATTTTATTTTTTTTTTTAATAAAAAAAAAGAGCTAGTCCTCTCCTGAAGCGGTTTTTGCCTTGTAGAGAACTGCAATAATTGCACCTCCATATCCTAGTATTGCGCCAAGCCAGATATTGAAAATCTGTGATTCGCCTAGTGAATTATCTTTGAATGTCTTTGTGAATGTACCATCAGGAGCTGTGACCTCAGTTAATACAACTTGTTGAGTTGCTAACCCATCATAACTAATTACTATACCAGCTCCACCAATGAGACCTCCAATAACTAACAGAGTCACAAAATTTCTGAACTTTAGTTCGATCAATTCGAAAAAAATTAGTCACTCAAAATAAAGGTATTATTGTAAAGTATGAGATCATACAATAATTTTTGTACTATACCCAAAATAATAAATAAGATATAATATGATATGATACATGAAAAAACTATCATTAAATTTGAATGATTCTACATTTAACAGACTTAAACAAAAATCAATTGATGAATCTAAAAAAACTGGTGAATTTGTGAGTATGATGGATTTAGTTATGCCTGAGATTGAAAAGAAGTTTGGAAGATAATACAGATATCAGAGTTTTTGGTTAGTAAATACCAGATCGGATTTTTCCACAGCGTGTGATGTATTAGTTAAAATATTTTTAAATAAATTATGGATGGTTCTATTTTTATTAATATCCTCAACAAATTGATTTGGTGCAATTATGATAATTGGAATTGCACGATAATATTTTAAATGTTTGCCATTTTTTCTTTGGAGTTTGACTTCAACTTGAACTAAGCCTGCCTCTACCATTTTGATCAGATGAAATTTAATGCCCGGCAAATGTGGATTTTGCTTGTTTTCTATGATTTTTGCAATCTCACGTGCGTGCATTTGTTTCCCAATTAATAGAGAGTAAATACGTCTACTTTTAGGAGTGGATAAAATAGTTCCAAGCTGCCTCAAGAGTTCATCAGTATTGGAATAAGTTTTAAGTTGCTCAATAGTATCAGCACAATCATCATCCATTACAAATCTTTAATATTTATTTAATAAAAATATGTTGTTTCCAAATCTGGAAATCAGGCTCAGGAAACTATTGTATTACAGTTTTAGTCCTTTTCGCACTAAATCATTTAGCATTTTTGAGAAACTATAATTTCCCTGAGTTTGGACAATTTTTTTTGCTTGTAGTACTCTAAGTTTTTTATCCAACTCAGCGTCTAACATTATAGTTACCCGTTTTGGTTTTTCCATGTTATTGTATGAATTTAATGGCTTACTTAAGTCATAGTACAATAGTTATTGTATGTTGTTGTGAGTAATTAGAAGCCTCTCTAATTTTTGTTCCCACTTATCATCTGATTCCCAAATTTGGAAACAATGAAAATTTCCATCATCATAAAACTCTTTTCGTCTGGTGTCTCTTTTATTTGGCAGATCGCCTTCTCGATTATGTCCCTTTATTGCAAGTCTGGCACCAGGTCTTGGGTTGCCAATCTCCTCCTCAAATTCTATGATAATTTTATTCTCATAGTCTAGTAAATCAGGGCAAAATATTTGGGGGTTGTTGGACCAGTCTACAGATATTGGAGGATGGTATGACCTCTCACCAATGAATTCAATTGCAGTCTCCCAATCCCCATCATCTACTTTGAAATTGTATGATAGATTATTCTCTTTTGAAATTATTTTGATTTTTTCATAGATTCTATGAAGTGACATCAAATCTTTATGTCCCATTTTTGAGTTGCTCCCTTAGTTTTGCTTTGTAGTTTTTACTACGAGGGCTGGTTCTTAGCTTGTATCCACAACAAGGGCACATGAGTCCACTCCATTCTAAAAAGACTTCACATGTAGTACATCGTTTGATTTTATCTGAATAATTACTATTCCCTACTCTACGAGTTCGTTTGTACCTGTTGTGAATTCCTTTACATGTCATTTTATTTCATCTTTTTCCTTAATTTTGGTTCTCGGATTGTGCAATCACATTGAATGCATATTTTGGCAATCTCTGTATTTTGAGCATTACAATTTCTACAAAATACTTTTTTTGATTTGCCTTGAGTAGGTAATCTTGTTTTATGTACCACTTCTTTTTTTCTGGCAAAATCAGAATTTCTAAAGAGACTCATGAACTCCATCCTTTTTTTTCTTTTAACTTTCCTTTTTTTAGAGATTTTGCAGATGAATTTGTTGATATTTTATATCCTCTAATGAGCCTATCATCATCTTCTTTTTGAATGGCTAACATTACTGGTTTATTTTGATAAAGAGAGCAATCTGGACATGCATATACGAGTGTTCTGTATTTGTTTAATGCTTTAGGATTAGAAAGGGTTGGAAAATATTCTAAACGACCTCTACACATTATACAGTATTTGTTTGCACGATTTCTTCTCATACTTCCTCAACCTCCAAAAAAGAGAGGAGAGAGGAGAGAGTTATTTTATTTTTAATAAAACTATTTTTTTTAGAATTATTATTATTATTATTAAATAAATTATTCATTAAAACTACCATCCTCAGGTTTTGTGTATACTAGATAGTTCTCACCCTCTATCTTTTTGAGTGAAATCTGTTTGAATCTATGAAATACCCACTTTTTATGGTCTTTCCACCATGAAAGAGAGGTACTAGTCTTATCTAATACATCAAATAGATGCGCGTTTTGACCATCTGCATACTTTACTGCATTAATAATCTCATTTACTCGTCTGAACTCTTGTTTACTGGCCATCCTCTCTCTCCCCTCCACTCTCTCTTTCTTTGTTGGCTCGCTCCAATGCAGATGCGATATCAGTAATTCCAAAGAGTTTTTGATTTAATTTTTTTGCCTCTGTAACATGATAACAGTTCTTTCCATGCACAAACCCCATGCATTCACAATAATCTTTTTCATTTGATGATGTTGTAACAAAAACAACATATCCTTTTTTTGAGTCACTGTCATTTTCTGCATATGCTCCAAAATAATTTCCATTAGTAGAAACACTAGTCAGTATAATGTGAGGAAATTTCTTTTCAGTCATTTCTTAACTCCCAAACCTGTCAAATATTCAGCTGGAATGTGTATGGTGTCAGGAACATATTTTATTTTCTTTGCAAATTTTATTAAAATTTCTGACTCTGATCGTTTATCTTTTAACTTTCCAGTATAGTATTGAGTAATTGATAGAGGTTCTTTAATCATGATAACAACTCCATTTGAATTGGTTTGCGTGACTGTTTTTTGACTAGCCAAATTTTCATGTATTTTTTCATTCTTCTTGCAAATCTTTGAAGGTCTTCAAACTCATGTGGTGAAATGTATGGATTTTTTATTGATGAGAATTTTAGCTGTGCTTCATTGTGTACTCCCTTAATGTCAACCCACCATACATCAGTAATTCCTTTTGATGCAAAGAATCGTCCACCCTTTACAGCATCCTCATTTTTTATTAGATTTGCAATGAATCGACCCTCAAAGGATGCACCTTTACGATAGTTTAGGTTAGGCATTATTTTCACCATGATTTTTGTATGAACTAAGAAATTTTTTTATGTAATCCAATTCTAAACGAGGATAATGAGTATCTAAAACAAAAGGATCCCCACTACCGTCACGATATTTTTCTTCATAATCAAAAACTTTTTCTAAAACACCATATTCTATGAATAAATGTTTAAAATTTAAATTAAATTCTTCTGCGTACTTTTTAGGAATCTTAATCCAATTGAATGGGATATCTTTAGATAATTTAAAAGAATCAAGAAATGCATAGTAAACAGGAATTCCAGTTTTTTCAGAATATAATTTATTAAATAAAAGTGGAACAGCTTCTACAACTCGAGGAGAAGTCTTCCCCTCTACTAAGAAAAATTTGTCATTATCAAAAACTTGAAAATCAGGTCGTCCACGTATGATAAGGGAATTAAAATCATATGTCTTTTGAATTTCTTGTATATTTGATTTAGAAAAATTATTTTCATAACCATTTTGAATAATTACTGCTTTACTACTGAGATTCATTACCTCGCGCAATAATGAAGGAGGGTATGGAAAATCATTAGGATCAATCATGTGATATTTTACTCCTTGCGTTTTGATAGTGTCCTTCATCTTTCTCACATCCAATAAATTGCCTTTTCAGATTCTTTGCAGATACACCAAATGTACCTGAACCCATGAATGGATCATAGACAATCTCATTCTCAATTGTCATCTGTTTTATGAAATAATCTGATTCTTTGGTACTTTGTTCATATTCATGAAGTTCCTTACCCTCATACTTTGAGTATACAACATCACTTAACTCCCCTCCATCATATTTTCCCTTACTAAACCATAACATAGGCTTCCATCCTACATGTACCTTATTGGAATGAATTCTAGTAGTTGGTCCTGAATGTATAATGGAGAAAACCCATTGAAACTTTAAACCACTTTTCTTAATTTCTGTAATTACCTCATCAATATTGAAATGTCCACAATATGTGACAAGTGACCCTCCATCTTTGAGAACCCTTGAAGCCTGTTCCCCAAGTTCTGTGTATAGATGTAAATGTTCTTGGTGGTATAAGGGATCTGTAATTATCAAAGATATTGAATTATCTGAAATTGGTGCAGACTGAAACTCTTGATTGTATAGTGAGATAGTTTTTGGTAGAATAATTTGTGTTTTTTTAATTTCGTCTTGACGAACTTGTTTTTTTTCTTGATTTCTTATTTGATGATACACTTTGTTGATAGTAGTCTTTCCCTCTCGTAATTGCTGTTTGACGTTTTCAGAAGCTTGCTCATCAATTTTTAATATTTTTCTTAATTGCTCTCCTGATTCTAAACCAACTTTTTTAGCTGTAATTGTCATTGCACGTTTATCAGAGTTTTCAACATCAAGCAAGGGCGTGCTTGATGTTGGAATATCTGTGCGTGTACCTTGTCTTAGTTTAGCTTCTCCCTCTTCAATTTTTAATAATTCTTTAGCTAAAATTCCTTTTTGATAATCATTGAGATGTCTTCTCTTCAAATTACATTCAATTACAAATTTTTTCTCAAGTAAATCATTTTCAAATTCCCTAACTACAGCTTTTGGTAAAATTCTTAACTCTTGACAAGCTCTGAGTCTGTGATGGCCATCAAGGATTACACCATGTTTGTTTACAATAATTGGAATCCATATTCCATTTTGTTTAATTGATTCTTTCAGGGATTGATATTCACTCTCAGTTAGTGGTGGAACTAGTCCTGCATAGACTGGACTTACTATGAGTTTCATTTTTTTGCATCCTCCAGTTGTTGGTCCACCATTTTTTTGAAGAGAGCTTCAATCATTGGTTTCATTGTATCAAACTCATGCAAAATTGCATCAATCTTATCCTCTATTCCAACTAGACGAGGCGGTGGAGTTCCTGGTGTTGTTGCAGGAGAAGCAGATGATTGTTCTAGTGTTGGTTGAGATTCATCAGCTGATGAATTTACAAAATCAGACTCTGAAATTTTTTCAAGTTGATGATAATTTCCTAAAGATAGTTGTGCATCTCCTTTGTAATCACTCCACCATGCATTCTCCAAAGAATAGTAAAATCCAGCTTCTAGTAATCCGATATGCTCATTCCATAGTGTGAGATTCATAGCCCCTGATGAGTCTTTAATCACTGCATCTTGTTTTTGATATGGTTCCTGTTTTTTTGTAGTTCCTTGTTTTAATTCTTCCAAAGAAATAACTTTGAATTTGATGTTGCCTTTCTTTTGTGCTTTGGCAATTGCAATTGTAGTGAATTCAGTCATTGTGCAGGAATTGTCTCCTTGAAAATTTCTTGAGGGTTAGAGAGTTTTCGAGTTGCAATATTCAATACATGTTTTACAAATGCACGATGTTCCAAGGAAAGAAAATGTTTCTCACATATTAGCCAGACAGATTTATTCTCATAAACAAAAATCCAAGATGACTGCTTTGTGCAGCAGCAGTGCATCTCAGGTGACATTATCTACTACCCCCAACTTTTGTTTCCAAAAGCTATCAAATTCATGGGGGCGTAATAGTGAAGATTTGTATTGAATAACCTCATCATTTTTTGGAATATGTTTGATGAAATTGATCAATGCAAGTCGAATCAAGATAGTATTATCAAATAAGTTCAGATCATTTTCTTCTGTAAAGCGCATGAGCTCTGGTGTGCGAAGAATCCGACTAATCAGATCTACTGTCTCGTTTGTTACATTTGCAGCAATGACTGCCACAGTTTTGCCTCCAACAAATTGTTACCAATTAAAGATTCCTTCAAATGTTATTTAAGCGTAAGGTATCTTCAATGAATCTTAAAGATTTTATACTGTTGTATGATTGATAAGATAAGTGCCAGAGATGGGCGGACGAATTGTTACCACAAAACCTCCATTACTTATCTCTGGCATTGAATTATGTGCGATCTAGTTATGATCGACTGTGTTAATAAGTTCTGATTCAATAATTGTTGTACCAGTAAAGGATAAAAAGAAGTGACTTTGGGGACATACGCCTTAGATCAAATTATTTTCTTTGAGAAGTTGTACCATCATTTGTCTTGTCTTCTCATCAACTTTTACTTTTGTCTTTTCTTTTGTCTCTGTAGTTAATTTTTCCAAGAGTGCATTACGTTCTTTGGCCTCTTGTTGTAATCGGTCATTTTCTTTTTCAAGCATGTCATCTGTAACTAGTTCATATCTTGAGAAAAATGATATGTGTTTTTCTAATTTTCTGAATTTCTCAATCTTCTGTTCTTTGGTCCATCTAAGGTAATTTTTGATGTACCTGGAATGGTCCCCATATGCATTGGCAAATGTTTCATTAACAGCTTCTACTGCAGCTGTAAATGTCAATGACTTTATGGAATGAATGTTTTTTATCAATCGATTATTATGAGAATATTTTTGGTCATAACCCATCCTCACCATTAATCTCTGCCAATAATGTTCCTCAGCACTGACTGCATTTTCTACTATCTCACTGGTTCCCCAGATGAGTGATTCAGGATCAGGAAATTTTGCCAAATAATCCAATAATTCCTCCTCATCTTCTTGAATGATATATTTTACATTGGTGAATGAAATCCCATTTTTCTTTTTCATAATATGTTTTGGAAATGTTACCTCAATTGGTCTCACCTCAAGATTGAAATGTTTTCGTCTTAGTTGGACCATTGCACCAATTCTTGCACAACAGTCTTTTTTGATTCTATACAACATTGCTCGTCTATGGTTTGCCCTTTTGCAGATTTTCTTAAACTCTGATGGGAGTAATGGTATTACCTCATCTTTCTCAACTGGTGCAGGAAATGATACAAAGTCTGAGAGGTCTTCTGATGTTAATCTGATACCACCAACCTTTCTCAAGTAAAGTCTAATCTGAGATATGTACACTTTGATTGTATCAGGATCTTTTGCAATACATTGTCGTGGAGCTTGGCCATCAGCTCGAATTAATCGTAATTCAGGATGAGGTACTGCAAGCCAGTTGATAAATTTCTGACAAATTACCAAGGTCTTGTTTATCTGCGTTTCAGTGTCAGATATGTTTCGAAGTTCATCTAATAGAGCTGGTAATTCTATATTGAAGGTATCTTTTGTAAAGAGTTTGAAATTCGAAATTGGAGATTGTGTTGCACGTCCAGTTTGATTACACTGTTTGAATCGTTGAGCTATGTATTCTTTTTCAGTAAGATGTGCAGATAGTAGTTCTAAAGCCAATTTGTCCTCCCATGAATTGTTACCAGACTATGACTATATCTCCCCTTATTAAAGATATCTTTATGTAACATTTGAGACAATTTTAGGCATGAGTTTATGACAAACCTAATCAGATTTTGTTGTAACAATAAATCTGTCTGTCCGAAACTCATTTGTGTTTGTGTGGTTTTAAATTTTTTCAACATGTAGTAGTGTAATATTAAATATTAATTAAAGATTTCTATAACATTGAATAGAAATGTAACTGAAATATTGAGTAAAATGGATTAGGGATTGACTAAACTACGTAAATTTTTAATTTGTAAATCTTTAATCATAAGTTCTATTTCTAAATTTTTAGATTTCTTTTGATAATAACTAATTTGTCGTTGCGCATCTTGTAAATCTAATGTTAAAAAATTGATTTTTTTTGCAGACGGTTCTAATTCATCAACAAGAAGAGCATCTAGCAGATAAACATATTTAGGAATTATTTTTTTCTTATATAATTTATTTACTAATTTTGAAGGACAATCTTCTTCTCGATGATCACTTTCTTCACAATATAAACAACAGTAAGGAACAATCATATTTTATGACTATAAACTTTGATTATAAAGATTATGGAGAAGAAGGGCTTCGATCCCTCGTCTAAGGTGTAGTTAATACCTCGCTCTATCCATGCTAAGCTACCTCCCCAAAAAATTATTTTTTGTTGGAATTAAAAATGTGCCTCTTGTGTTAACTACTTATCGGGTTTCCCCCACAAGAGGCATGAACAAAATTACAACAATAACACAAGGTTATCTGTTTGTAACAGTTACACTGTAGTATAACTAGAATAATAAAGTTCCCAAAGGGTACACGCCTAATCCAAGTGTAACTGAAATATTCAGTGAGAGGGATTATTCAAGTAAGCCCAATAATTCTTCAACATATGATTTCGTTTTTTTTCTAATCTCTGTGTAACTTGTGAAAAAACGTTTACTCGCAGTAGGAGTATCTGATAAATAAAGTTGTTCTAAACTAATAGTTACCATGTCATCTATTGTTTTTTGAGACATTAGAATGTGACTCATACTATCTTGTATTTTTGTATCAAAAAAATGTAATTGACCTGAATAAATAATTTGTTCTATTTGTGGAAATCTTGTTATAATTAGTCTTTCTCCACGATTAGACTCATAATATGGGTATTGTTCTAAAAAGTGTTTACATGCTTTTTTTAAATGATTTTCTAGTTGGTTTTTAGTTTTTCTATCTTTCATAAATTGTAATAATAATGCTAAAAATAAACCACTTACAAAAGTTATAATCACTGTTAAAGTTATTGTTAAAACTGTATCAAAAGTCATATTATTTAATTTTTATTTTTGACTATAAACTGATCGAAGTGTAACTGAAATATTGAGTAAAAGGGATGCTCTAAACATCTTTGAACGGAATTTTAGGAGTGTTTGTCATGAATTTATTAGTTAGAAAGTATACTAAATATTATGGAATTAGGATTAACATTAGGAATCATAGGTACAGTTAGTGGAATATTAGCTTTAACTGTAGCTCTATTTGGGGTGTTTTTATCCAATAGACGGACATGTGAATCCAATAAAATTGCAAAGTCGTCATTAGATGCAGATCGAGTTGCAAAAGAAGCAGAATTTATTGAAAAGTCCTATGATCTTGTTTATCGTTCATCATATGGAAAAGAAATTATTGAAGCATGTAAAAATCACAAACCTGTTTTACAATCTAACCAAGGCAATGTTTCTGAAAGAGACCTTGAAAATTTCTTAAATGAACTTCAACATCCATTTGGTCTTGCTGGCCGAGGCATAGTTAAATTAGATTCAGTAGTTGAAACTTTTGGTTGGGTTATAGAGAGAGTACATGATTCTCCAGAAATTCTTGAATTCATTAAAAAAGTACAAACAAAATTTTCTCGTCCGTATTGGCAAATAATTGTTGATTTTAAAAATTTATGAATATCTCTAAATTCTTGTCTCTTTTTATTTAGCTGTGTATTATGGTTAGAGTCTAATTTAGTGGGATTCTATTCATCATAAACCTCATTTAGTATATTATTGACTATGGCATCTAATCCTGTTTTTTGCATATCCTTTGATGCTCCCTTTTTCTTTTGTGACTCTACAAAAGTTTTGATGTAATCATATAATTCACTCATTTCTTTTCCTCCAATGCGATAATGCGTTTTTCTTGGTCTAACATTGCAGCTACAATCTGTCCAAGTAATGATCCCTCAGTTCCAAATTCCTTGAGATAATCCTCAAAGAGTTTTTTTCTTATTTTGTTCATTTTTGTTTAACCCATGTACCATTTCTGAACATGAAAATCACTCCTAATTTGTTGCGGTACTTGTCTCCATTTTTTGGTGGAAATGGTTTTGTATCAAGTGGTCTTATCATTCTATTCTCTTCCGTGGATCATAATATTTTTCAGAATTTCGATTCTCGCGTTGTTTTTCATAACTGGTGCGCTTGTCTCCGTTTTTCATAATATTTTCGATTCTTGTTGCACGTGCTTTTAGCTGTTGTTTGTTCAAATGAATTGCTACCATCACTTTAAGAAATCTTGTATTATTTAAGACGAGGTACAAAAATTATTGAATATAGTATTAAATATTAATTAAATTTACATTAATTATGGAATTAATTAGTATCATTAATGCAATAACTTATGTTATTGTGTGCTTTGAAGAAGAAGGTTTCTGTATCAACATTTAGGTATCCAAATCATGATGTTGGGTCTGCCAGATACAGTATTTGTAAGTTTACTCTTAGCATTTTTTAGTGGTGCAACAAATACCGTATTACTCATTGTTCTTTATTTAACACTTAGACAAGCTAAATCTCTAAATGCGATGAATAGCGAATACCAGAAAACACAGTTACTTAGAGAAAAGCATTCCTTAACATTTGCATTTGCTGATTGGGTAGCAACAGAAGTAAAATACTATTCACCATTATACAAAACATATGAGGCTAAAGAAAAAGTACTGAATCCTGAAAAAATAAACAAACATCTTATTTCAATTGCAAAAAAGATGACAGTTTTGTGTAACGATGGAACAGTGGATAAGAGTTTGATGAGGGATGAGATTGATAGAATGAGACTTACATTAGAATCTATGAACGTAGATAGTGTTGAAGTTGAATCTGATTTAAAAATATTATTAGATTAATAGTAAATAAATTCCAACTACATTACTCACAAAAACATTTTTGATTTTCATGTTTTAATGGAAAGATTGTTCCTGTTTTGAGGTGCAAAAATTATTGAATCATGAAATATGGTATTAATTTTAGGATTGGAAAAATATTGGACTAGCAGCGACTTCTGGACTAACTGTAGGAGTAGCTAGTACTTTTTTAGTTTCCATATTACTCCTCTCTATTCTTTTTAACTTTAAACCCATTTGTGCGCCAATCTTATCAATCATGTGACTGTATGTTAATCGAACTGATGTCATTGTTCTTATTTTATGTAATTTCTCAAGCTCACGATCTACTTTACAAATGGATATGAAATTTTGCCAGGTATTTTGATCAAAGCTATTTTCATATCCTACACGAAACATGTTTCTATATATCCCAAATGAATACAATACTTGAAACTTTTTTGGGATATGTGGCTCTATAACTGCAAGTGCATTACTAAATTTTATAATTATTTCTAAATCTTTTGCAAGTATATTTTTAAACAATCTATCTAATAGTAACGGTCTTACTGCACGTGGAGAGCCATTTTTAGCATACGATAATGCACTTAAAATCATTTGAAACTTTGGAAGAATTCCATCATTATAATGGACAAAATATGGTCTTAATTTTATAAAGAATTGTTGATGACCATTATCAAGTGCTCGTAAATGATCCTGCATTTTTAATGGCTGCCCCAAATTAATACGCCTGTATATCTTCCGAGAAAACTTTTCTGAAAATACCAATAGTATGATATCATACTTTTTAATCTCATATACATCTCGTATTTCTTTTAATGCCTCTATTCTATGCTGACCATCAATAACTTCAAATTTACCATTATTTTTTTGTATTACACTAAGAATATTATTAAAAAATTCATTAGCTGACATTGCAGATACTAAACTACTAATGTGGCGCAATTTTAGTGGTCTTTCAAATTCTGCAACTGTGAAT
>SDBT01012024.1_pt1 | contig 13903 bp, 16 predicted proteins | sample 2277101 | NCBI WGS metagenome assembly SDBT01 (sample SAMN10404973, study PRJNA504765) | marine sediment metagenome | isolation source: marine sediment core GS10_PC15, 103 cmbsf | place: Arctic Ocean: Southern Knipovich Ridge | collected 2010 | reverse complement strand
AAGCTGTGAAGCACGGAAGCGTGTGCGTTATCACGACAATTTCTTCAATCGTGTCGTCATCCTGTGCAGCAATTACGTGCTCCTTCAATGACTCCATATGACGTTGCGCGAGTTTGTGCGGCTTATTTTTCTTACCAAAACGAATGCAAACAGGATCATTACTCTGTTGTTGCCACGCACGCCATTGCTCCTTGAAGTCAAATCCCCGAGAGAAGCTAAAGTCGTACCACCCGTTGGCACCAATAAACAGCGTGGTACCAAACTGCTTAGTATTGACTCCATCCAAATAAACGACGTTATCCGCAATGCGATTACGCGACGTGAATTGCGTGTTGAACCATTCCATATCTTTCAGAACTGTCCATCCATTCCGATAGTTGGAATAGTGCTCATGGTTGCCATCCACGAACAATACATGCTCATAATGTTTGGCGGCTTCCACGATAACATCTCTGGTAAAGTCGTGGGAGTTAGATGAATCCCCGGCGACAACCAGGATATCGTTCTTCTTGTCTTTATGCCACGCATAGTGAAGCGGCTCGCCCTCTTTCCAAAAGCGAGTGGTGTTATATCCAACATTCATCTCAACGTGGAAATCACTAATCAAATCAAACTTCATTATGGTACCTCCTCCCCGGAATATACACCCCTCCGGAGTAAATACCAAGTATGAAAGTAACCAATTTGTACTCACCCGAGATATCTGGACAATGGGACTTCGATGGTACCGTTGATATCCTAGATTTGAACTGGCGCAGTCCCGAGGAGGTCTGTGGTCACTTTCATCCATATGCTCGGGTAAACATGCGGCAAATTGTCACCCTCAATGAGGCAACCTACAGACAGCTAGGACAACTTATCGACCCCGCGTTTCTAAAGCAGGGAATAAGGGCCGCCGAACTGAAAGGTGTATTTGTTCGTGGATTCAAACCGGAAAATACACTCAACTTTCATGTACCATCCTCGGAAGCTGAAAAGAACCGCATTAACTACACCAACAGCGTCTTATTCGACCAATGGGAAGAATACGGAAGCGACGCCAACCGTAATTTTATGGAGAGAGCCCGGTTGTTGTTGCTGGACGGAGATATTCGACTTCACTGCACATGCCCATCTTTCTTATATTGGGGATATCAATACATCTTAACCGTGCTCGACGCCTCAATCTACCCGGAAGATCGTCACCCACGTGTTCGTAACCCTGCGGAACGTGGAATCGTGTGCAAGCACCTCAACAAAACCCTGCGTGTTCTACCGTTCCATAGTGCCGACATCGGCAAAGAGATGAAATCTCAATTCGGTTAATCACGCCGAGTTTTCTTTCCGTAGCAAGTTAAATGGACAGTGGTCATAGCCGGGTCCATCAATGTCAACGATAGCCGTCGAATGAGGTCAGCCGCGTATCGTCGATCCATCTGAAGTGATATCGCTTCTTCGCACGGCTTGTTGTCCGAATTTTCGGACACTACAAAATCGTGTATCTTCATTTCATCGCTCCCACGAAATCAGTGATAAAACAAAATTCGCCATCTTCATCACGGAATATAGATTTATCATAACACGGGCTATCATTCCACATTCTGATGTGATTCCTACGCGCCCAATGTATAATATCAAATGACGCTATCTGTTCTCCATGCACATACCAAGTGCCTATCCATCTATCGTACTTCCATGCCCCTTGCTTCTTGTCCCTTTCAACTTCTTTCACATCGTACAAATCTATCCTTGCTGGTCCATCTATACGATGCAAATCATCATTCTGATCAAACCATTGGAGTTGTCTATGCCCAATTTTAGTTGTTCGGGTTACATTCAATGCTGATGAAACCGCGATACTTTCTGAAATCTCTTCATCCATTTGATGTGCCCAGGAATTCTTTCGGTAGCATCTTCCTTTTTGATACCATACCATCTCGCGATGTTTAATATCAAAAGTATCTTCCGATGAACCATAACGTATTTCTATTACGGACGGTCTGTCGTCTTTCCGATGGAAAAGGCTATCCAGCCCTTTCCACGTTTCCATGTAGTGTTTTCCATATGCGTGCGTAATACCGGAGGGACCATCATTACGCCCTTCTCCTCCATTTTTAGTATGGTATATTTCTTGATGACAGTGTTGGTCATCTATGGTGATTGCGGGACCATTAGGATTGAAGTTTTGACCATCAACCCACCATTCAATACTGGTTCGGGCACTAGTTTGGAAAATAAACTGAACCGGTAAAGACAATCGATAACTGAAAGCGGCTTTGGTCTGACTACTTAATCTGTCACGGTCCCGAAATAGGACCGTAACCGATGTTCCCATGTAGGTAACAGTAGCGTTATTCAGTTGGCTGAGATCGTCATCATTCATGCTGCCCGCTTCACGTCATTCGGATCTTCATAATGTATGGTCAACCCGAAGGGAGCCTGAGCATCTGGATTGCCAATAATCATAAACATCGTCGGACAATACATACGGTCACCCCAAGAACCAAACGGCATGCCATCCGTGAGCATCACTACGAGACGCGGCTTGATGCGCTTCTCTTTCATGTAATCCCAGTTTGCGGTAAAAACGGTACCGCCGCCGCCGCCGATACGCTCAACGAATTTGATAACCTGATCCCACGAGTCTCCTCCTTTGGAATGCTTCTCCAGCGTGACCACACTGTCTAGAATCACATCACCATCAAAGCACCACGCCTGGATCTTGTATCGCTGAAATGAATTCATGATGCCTTTCATTTCGGAGACGAAAGAAGTAAGTTGGTCACGCGATATGGAACCACTAGTGTCTACCATAATAACGATGTCCAACTCATTCACCCGTGTACGGAATCCCGGCAACGTCCAACCCTGGTTAAACAAAGCCTTGTTCGGACGGGTGAAGGAATACGCCCGGCTGCTAACTGCAACCACGAATCGTTTCAGAGCTTGCCGCCAGTTGACTTTCGGTTTGGACAAATCGTCAATCATCCGCTGAATAGCAGAAGGAATACAACCGGCCCCCGCACTGTTCTCGCGCTGCTCATGCTCGTGCTGCGCCGCAGCCGCAGAAATCATGTTGTCCTGCCAGTCTTTCTGCATCTTATCAAAGTCGGACTGCTTCATACGGACTTTAACATTGCCGTTGCCGTCGTCGGAGGCTTGACCACTTTTTCCGTCACCCATCTGATCATCTGGTACCACTTCAATCTCGATATGTTGATCGAGCGTCTGAGCACCCTTTGGAACGTTTTCGGGGTTCTTCACCAAATCCTCGTAAACCTCTTCTACCGCCCACCCACGATATTTGTCGTTGTGGAGAATTTGGATAGTCTTGATGAATTCCCCCACATGCGCTTCAACAAGCCCATCATTAACTATGAAGTCGGCGGCGAAATTCCAAAGCTGTAATTTTTTCTCTGCTTCTTCAATTTTCGTTTTATCCCCTTCCTTTACCAATCGTTCCATGTTGATACCGAGATATGATTGCGCACGCCCATTTTCACCAGCGTGCTCCAAAAGCCCATGCATAAGCTCATGCGCAAACGCAAAAACACGTTCGCCCTTAGTAAGACTTGTTATGAACTTAGGATTGTAGAAAACATGCATGCCATCGGTGGCAAGTGTCGGTAGCGATGGGTGGTCCACTTCAACAGCAACTATGGTCATACCCAAGATACCCCAAAAAGGATAATCTTTGAGTAACTGCGCCTTCGACACGATGAGGTCGTTGTACGAATCCTCATCTTTCCAGGTATCTTTCCGAAACCGCTTAGGTGGCGGTATGTACTTAACCTGTTCTTTGCTTTCGGCGATGCGCATTGGATATGCCATATTCGTATTCTCCAGTTATATGACCCGCCCGAAGGCGGGTCATATACTTAGTTACACCGTTTTGCGAAGGATGTCGCGATACTTGTGCGCAAACCCCACGAACTGCGTGCCACGCATGTGGGTGAAGCTGATGTGGAGATGCTTCGATGTTACGTGCACACACAGTACGGTCATCTCGCGACCCAGGTGGGTGTCCACAAAATCGCAGAACGACTTGGCGGCGACTTGCCACTCTTTCGGCTGGTCTTCGATCTTCGAACCCAGATTTTCGTCATAGTGCGTAGTATGACATTCCTTGAGTGCGTAACAAAGAGACGTTGCCAGTGCATACCGTGCGCCGACGCCCAATTCCTCGGGAATCCTAACATCCTTCCCTTCGAGAATATCATCGGGAGATGGCAGAAGGTCGTTAACTTTCCGGTATTCGATGTAATCGCGACCCATGCTTCTACCGACGTAACCAGTGATAACAGCTTCCTGGATGGAATCCGGCAACGCATCCAGTCCGACCATTTGATCGGATAGCATCGTCCACGAACGAGGAGTCGGAAATCCCAAATCACCTTCCTCCATCGTTTCCGGCTTAAAGTTGAAAAGCGCGTGCGACTTCTTCCATTGGAGATATCCAAGGATTTCAGGATGAACCCGGTTGATCATCGCCCACTCAATCCAATCCGCGAGGCTCGGCACGAGACGCAGGTGCATGAAGCGATTGGCCAGAGGCATGCTCATCGGACTGATAAATCCTTGGTCCGATTCTCTGTTACCAGCCGCAACTACCGGCGTATAAGGAGGAACGTCGTATTCACCGACTCGCTTGTCGAGCACCAATTGAAGGGCGGCGTTTTGAACTTCGGGCACCGCTGCCGAAAGCTCATCGAGGAAAATAATAGCCTTGTCGATAACGCGCACGACCATGCCTTCCTTCAAGTTACCGGTCAACTTAACCGTACCTTTGTGCATCTTGATTTCGCACTTCAGTCCGATTTCGTTGAGGTCACCATTCATCTGATCGTTGAACCGGGCTATCTCTTCGCCGTCTCGAAGAACATGCACCGCCACTGCCTCGGCATTCTCCCAGTTGAACCCGATGGTGACTTCAGTTCCGTTGTCCATGACGGTTTGTTCTTTGAACTGAGGGAGATAGCTCGACGGAATCCATTTCACCCGACCTTGCGTATCTATCTCACCAAGGGGCTTTCCGCCCATTGCCGGAGGAGCATCGAAGAGAACGGGGATACCTTTAAGATCGGTGGGGTCGTACTGAGGAAGATGAAGAGCAACGATGCGCATTCCCCAGAGTTTTCCGACGCTTCGGCAAACATCAGATTTGCCAATGCCCATTGGACCCCAAACCATCACATTGGCTTGCTTCTTTAACTCGCCCGCTGCGCTGCGACTGGATAGTGTGTGATCCAAGGTTTGAAGTAACTGGGACGGAGTTACGTTGAAAGCTAGAGAGGCTTTGGCCTCTTCGGCTGTTGTGGGTCCATCTGCATCTGACATATCTCTGCTCCCTTCTGATCGAGTGGTTAGAGTGTTCGGGCGTGAGCATACCAGAAAATGATGTATTCGTCTAGTGCTTTTTTTCTCCACTAGAGAAATGAAAATCGTATCGGTTTCCGCCCAATTGCTCAAGCTCTCGGGTTAGATGAATGAGATTATAGGAAATAGCTTGGATGATAGCAAGGGCACCAGGAGCATCTAGCTGCGTGCTGTATTTCCCTAACTGTTCCTTATGCCTAGAAATCAATAGCTTGAGATGAGATACATCTTGATACTCAACAGTTTTTATCTGAAAAAGGACAATCTTAGCCATCAGACGTACAAGTGGCGGTTGTTGATGTACTCCTCCCACTGAACCCAATCGCCATTCTTATCCTGGAAGCCCCAATCCTTATAACGCGGTCCCATAATGAATAGAGACCATGTCTCTTCATCCCCCCGGAAATGCTCAGGATCAAGGACCAGCCGATGAAAATCGCTACCTTTGCGCTTACGCCAGCCACCATCAGGAGCACGCCAAACACATCCGCCACTCGTAAGATACTCCCAATATCCACCGGATAGAATCTTGCTCCACCAATTCCACGGATGATCATGCAAACCATCAGCGTCGGACTGTACACAATGATGAAGCACAATCCGGTAGGACAATTTAGGGAATATTGGCGCTAACCAGCGGGTACTCAGTAGGTAGTACCGGTGAAGATATGCCTCGTTATTCTCTCGGTCATAAATGAGCCGATAGAGTCCGACAAACTTACAGATTCGTGAAATAGGTATCCACCAACGCATTACCTTAGCCTCGGTATGGTTATGGTACCAAGATAAGTCTGAAATCGCAGAGAATCAAGTCAATCGTCGCTTGTGTCCACTGGTTTATTTTTGAAATCAGTAGCATACCAACCAGTACCCTTCAAGTGAAAGGCTCCGGCCGAGACAAGTTTCTTGAGTTTCAGCTTGCCACACTCAGGGCATTTCCGAAGTGCCCCATCCGTGAACTTCTGGATCTTCTCGAACTTGTGCCGACAGGCTCGGCACTCATATTCGTAGATGGGCACTACTCGTCTCCGAATACTCTATTATGTGTGCGGCTAACTTTCACAAAAGTTGTGCGCTTGGAAACTTCCTTTAACTTGGCTGCACCAATATATGTACACCCGGATTGTATCCCACCAAGTATGGAATCAACAGTATTTTCCACTGGACCCCGGCATTGGATGGTAACAGCCTTGCCCTCAGCGGTTCGGTACCCATCCTTTCGGGCTCCATGCCGTTTCATAGCGTTGCTGCTGCTCATACCATAGAACGTAAGATTACCTTGAGGATCTATCAACTCTTCCGACTCCTCATGAAAAGCTAGCATACCCCCAAGCATGACAAAATCTGCGCCTGCCCCGATTGCTTTCATGATATCACCAGATGTATTGCATCCACCATCAGCCATAACCATCCCGTTGTGTTGGTGGGCAATATCAGCACATTCTGCAACAGCAGACAACTGAGGATATCCAACACCAGTTACGATGCGCGTCGTGCATGCAGAACCTGGACCGATGCCTAGCTTCACCACATCTATTCCTGAATTCATTATCAATTCTTCACACACCTCGGGTGTGCAAACATTCCCCGCTATCAAAGTCTTAGTCGGAAACTCTTGGCGTATACGAGCACAGAAATCAATGAAGTTCTGTTGGTATCCATTTGCTACATCGATACAAATATGCTCGACGGGGAAAGCATCGCAAACCAACTTCAACAATTTGTAATCAGCGGCGTCGTCAGCAAAGATAGCGTTGGAACCAGTACAAACCACAGTGTAGTTCCAATCCAAATCATCAGCGTATTGATACCAATCCTGAACGGTATAATGCTTGCGGATGACTGTCATCATCTTGTGCTTTTGAAGCACCTTGGCCATAGAAAATGTTCCGACGCCATCCATGTTTGCCGCAGCGATTGGAACACCCGTCCATGACTTTCCAGTATGCGGAAACTTGAAGGTCCGTGTTATATCAACATCGGATCTACTGGTTAACGGTGAACGCTTGGGTTTAATGAGAACGTCGCCGTAATCCAGCTTCGTGCCGCCTTCGATATGCATAGTTTACTCCGGAAGGATTATATCAACAGTAACGAGTGTATACGCTGTACATACTTTCCCGTTTATTTCACCGATAGCCCTTGGGACACCAAGAAAATCAATCTTCAATTGATCTGCAATTTCCGCGTACTTACCAAGAAGGAAAATTTTGGCATACACAATAGCGTTCTCGATCCACACGTGCTTCACAATATGACTTGCTCGCACCAAATCTATACTCAATACACTACGTCCACCGTCAACAATCAGTGGAATACCGCATTCTCCAAGAACACCCGCTTTTTCGGTAATACGTTTATTGATATCAGCGATTCCGTCTTCCACGGTAGAAAGCGGATAGATGATGCCCGAGTGGTCTGGCTTATCAACCACCATCAATTCAACTATTTGTTCCATGATAGTAATATAGAGTCAGTTGTGACGCGGGTCAACCCGAATGGGATTTCTGCTCCTGGTGATATTCTTCTATCACATCCCGAACTGCTTCACGGGTCTGCCCGGCAGCTTTTTCTGCGGCGTCATAATCGAATCCGGTCGATTCAACCAGAACTACCGCGTCTTCTGATATTTGAATCTCTCTCAATTTGTTCCAGCGAACTTTTGCTTCTGCTATCGCTGGTATGGTCACTTCTTTCCAGGTACGCTTGTGGTCTGTCTCAAACAGCACGATTGGACCTTGGGCATGACAGACAAAACATTTGACGGCGTATCCCATTTTGGTATGTCTGTCAATATGAGGAAATGGCTTCCCACCATCCTCGCAGTAGGGGCACGGGGCAATTTCATCGGTCATAGTCGTCTCCAGGTGGAATCAACCAACAGCGGCAAAGTGTGAGGCTACGTCATCTACTCGTGAATCCCTCACTGCCACAAACTTATCATATTCCTCTTGGACGAGCTTTTCAACCATTTCCGACATTTTAATATCATGATAGCGAACCATCTCATCAAGTTTCTTCTTGATCTCCGGAGAAATCTTGCAAAACAGATTCTTCCTGGTATCACCAATGACTATATTGTAGACAGCATCGACGGACTTCCCAGGAAACTCTTCCTGCCAATCCGGCCCTAATTTCTTGGTGATAATACGCATCTTGCGCTTGGTTGCGTAACTCAATTCTTCTGTCATTATTCCGTCTCCTAGTGAAAATTTTTCACTAATAGTATATAGGGTTCGGCGACATAGGGGAGAGACAGAAAGCAAACTGGACGGCCCCTTGGAATCGGGACCGCCCAGTTCTAGGATTTTGATAACAAGGCTCGTTAGACCCCGGACGTGCGGTTGTTTAGACCGCTGTGTGGGTCGGTCGCCGCTTACGCAGCGAGTGCGAATCCACCGTCAAAGTTTGCATCGTTTGCAGATACAGATTTGAACCTTTACCAGGGTATCTCACCGGACAGTCTCACTACTGACTTTCCATCACCACGTCGAAACCAGGACACCCCCATAGTGCTGCGCGGGACGGACCTTAGCGCAGTCTTGAATGTCCGATACCATCACATTTAGTTCTGGCAGAGCGGAAACACCTATGTTGGTGGAGGAGGCGGGAATCGAACCCGCGTCCGCAGAGCTTCCAGCGTTCGCTCAAGCAACTGTATTCGTATTTATACACCCACTCCGTTCATAAGTCAAGGTCCAGTAAATAACGATATAACAACGACTGGAATACCCTAATGTCACAACAAGCACACTGGAAAGATACCCTTTGGCCAACTATCGCGGCTTCTGGAGAAACCATCGTAGATATGCCAGGCACAACTGCCATGATCGTGCCAATCGGAGATGATTCAGAGAGACCAGCAGCCCCAATCAACGGTATGCTTCGGTACAGCACCACATCTTCTGAATTCGAAGTCTACAACGGTGGTTGGGACATAGTTCCTTCGCTTTCTGGTGTTACTCTTTCAAAGCTAGAAGATGGTGACAACAATACCGAAATCTTCGTAGAAAACTTCTCGGGGGTTGATGACAACACCATCGCGTTTACATTGGGTGACAACACCGGAACTTTTGTGTTGCCTGCCTCAGTGCTCAACTGGTCCACAGGTGGCTTCGACATTTTGACTCCTACTGGTAATGCTGCACAAGCTGGTGTTAGTTTTTCCATTACTACCGGAGACGGAAACGTAGCTGCTAAGGGAGGCAACATTTCATTTTCCGCAGGTGTTGGTGGTGCTAGCGGAGATGGCGGTGATATCGTCCTGACTCCGGGTGATGCTAGTGGTAACACTGGTGATGGCGGCAACTTGAATATGTTTGCTGGCGAAGGTGGTGACAGCGAAGGAAGTCCTGGTAACATTTCCATGGTTGCTGGTGATGCCGGTGTCGAATCGAACTCCACTGGTGGTGATGTAAACATCACAGGTGGTGTTGGAGACAATAGTGATGGTGGTTTCGTAATCCTTACGGGTGGAACGACTGACTTTGGTGTAGGTGGAGAAATTCGACTTATCCCTGGTGTCTCCGTATCTGCCGCAGGAGCCCCATTTACCGTTACGGGCGGTGCTGGTGATGGTGCTGCTAATGTCGGTGGTTCTATAACGCTTACCGGTGGTCAAGGTGATGCAGCAAACGGACCTGGAGGCTTTGTTAACATAGTCGGTGGTCTAGGTGGAACCGGAACAGGTGGTGGCGGTGGAGTCAACATCGTCGGCGGTTCCCCACCAACATCTGGCGCTGGTGGTGACGTAATCGTTGCTGGTGGTCCTGGTGCTTTAATTGCTGCTGGTGGCGCAGTCACAATTGCTGGTGGTAACGCAGATACAGTTGGTGTCGGTGGAACAGTCATCATCGCGGCTGGTAATGGAGGATCTATAAGCGGCGTTGGTGGTGCAATGATCATTGCTCCTGGTGCTGGTGGAACCGGAGATGTCGGTGGCGCAATGACACTAAGCACTGGTGATGGTGATGGTTCCAGCGGTGCTGGAGACTTCACACTGGCAACCGGTGATGGTGGCGGGGGTGGTGGCTCTTCCGGTGGTGACATAATCGTATCCACGGGAACAGGCATATCTGCTGCTGGTAATATCGGTCTAACAGCCGGTAACAGTGCAGGGCTCGCCGGTAACATTACCTTGACTGCTGGTACCGGTGGAACTGACGGTGCTCTCCTCTTCGAGACTGGTGGTGCTTCAAGATTCGCAGTTGCAGACGACGGCACCCTGGAAGCAAAGACTGCCTCCTATGAAACACTAGTGCTTTCCGATCAAGACATGACGAACAAGAAATACGTCGATGACTCGATCTCTGGTGCCCCGCATCCATACGATATCAATGCTGTCATGCAATTTCCACCGCTTCCGGCTGGCGCTCGCATATTGACATTTCCAATCGTGAGACCAGTAACACTACCAGCAGGCCCTGGTCACTTCGCATTCTGCGATGCTGCAACCACAGGTACGGTAGGTATCGCATCATTCGACATCCTGAAGTCTAGCCCTGGCGGAACACCACCGGGTCCACCTATTGGCACAGTTACATTCGCCATCGGTGCTTTGGTGGGTGTAGTAACAGTTGGTGCTCCAGTAGGATTTGCTGCTGGTGATGAACTCTTCATTGTCTATACAACTCCTGATACCGGTGCAACACTTGCAAACGTTGGAATAACACTCTTCTGCACGACGCCGTAATGAAACTCAGAAGCCTCATTGTTAACAGTTTGATCAATGAGTCTTCTCGTTGTGGTATCCATAATTCGTTGTTGAAATTCCGTCCCGATTTGAAGGCTGAAATGGATAAAATACCAGGACTCGATGTTAATGCATCCACCGAATTCCTAAAGAAACATGGGTTGTGGGATGAAACTGCAACCAAATATCTCCGCAGTTTTCATCATTGGAATCACGTACACACAGACGGTCCCGATGAATGGTCGGAAGATAAACTGAGAGTAGCTGTGGACCGACTAATGTGCTACGTGGCAAAACTCATTAGGCAGTCCAAACCCTAACGTCCTCTCCTTCGTTTCCTATCCTTTGTATCCCGATGCACATCAATATATTCCGGGTCACGTCGGAACTGTCTACGCACCCACTTAATGTACTTGGCTATCTCTTCATGTCCACGCAACCGTTCCCACGTGTTCCAAAACGTGTTTAGCTCGGATTCAGATAATGTTGAATGAATCTTTCGATGACAAACAACATGCACGGGTTCTGCAACAGTGCCCTTCTTACATCTAGGTACCAAGTGATGCTGGTCTACCGAGGGACCGGGTATCATGTCCGCACCACACAATGGGCACGGACCCAAATTTTCTTGTTTCATTTTCGAACTTCGTTACTCCGTTCCATCATAATCCAGCCATGATTTTGCACCGATGATTTCTGCATCGCGCAGTTTCTGCACATCAGCCAACGATCCCTGAGACTTTGATCCTTCTACGTCCAACGCGAATAGCTTACGCAACGCAGCCACTATAGCATTGTGCGGCTTCTCGCCGTCCCACACCGAGAACAACAATCCTTTGTGAAAAGATAACCTACGTCGCTTGCTAGTCGTAAGGGACAGAACAACAGCAGCGAAATCCTTCTTCGCCGCGTTCTTGTCCAATCCTGCGTCGTCAGAGACCGCACGACTCGCATCAACAACACCCTGTAGCGCCTTTCCCGTTTCCGCAATCGCATCCCAAAAATCTTGTCGGTACGCAATCATTCGGTTGTAATCCAACGGCAACAATGACGGTAAAATATCATCCACCTCATCATTCAATATGAGACCAATAACCCGCTTTTCAAAAGAAATTGCATCCTTGGCGCGGTGAAGCTCCAAATACCAATCACCTTTCATTTTCACCATATTGCCGTCATCCCACCGAATAACGTATCCCTCTTCTTCGGTAATGTCTCGCACGGTTTCCGCGAACTTGTCGATACCGTCCCAATCACCAGTGTAGAGATCCGTCATGGGAATGTTGTACGGGTCCGCGAGCGTGCGCATCTTTAGACGAGTCAAATACTCGCCAGTTTTGTTGATGCGGATAGCAGTCAGTATCAACTGGTCAATCGGATAGTCGATGACGATGCGCTGCTTACGCGAGCACCATTCGAAAATCGGCGTGATACCACGCTTCAACAAGTCATGGCAAAAATCCATGTAGTATCCAACACGAGCAAACTTATGCGCTTGCGCCGCCACCTCTGTCATACCCATACGAGTGCAAAGAAAGACTGTGTCTGAGATCGTATCAACGGATTTTGGATGAAAAATCGGATGAATCATCGAGCCATCCAACTTCGGCAGGATAACAAAGTCATCATGAAATCGGCCCTTCTCGCCAAGTTCAATGCTTTGTGTTTCCGGACGCTCTCCCAGATTGAAAAACTTGTGATATGGGCGAGCCGCCAACGTACCATCGGGGTAGAACTTAATACCACGGCACTCGCGACGCATCATCGCAAGAGTCTGCTCTTCAAGAGAATAAGTATCCTGAACTGGACACGGGAACGTATCCGGCAACACAACGATATAATCGATGACCGTTCCCCACGGACGCTCAGCCACGACGAACTCATCCCGACCTTTTACAGCCGGAAGAACGTCGTCAAGCGTCTCGATTATCGGAAATTTTCGACAGCGCATGGTCTTCTCCAAAGACATAGCTATGTCTGAAGTATATCTCGTGTGGGTCTTTTAGTCAAGCCGAATTATAAATGAATACCACGTCTGCCCCTTGGACCACCATGCATACTTGGTGTCGGACATCCCTTCAATCCCTTTGACTCGCACAAGTCTCTCGTAATAATCGTTTGAGTTCGCTGAATAAGCTCCTTGGATACCGCAACCGACGCATCAGACGACAACTGAAACCTGCCACTGACAAAGCGCATAAGGAACTCGTGCGCTGCGTGCAATTGATGATCGATTTCTGGGTCCATGGAGATTCGAATCAAATGCCGATTCAACTGCTGCCAATCATCATTGATTCCTGGAGAGGGTGGTTGTGGTACCACCATACCTGGAGTCAAACCAATATCATCAATCACAACAACGCCCGCTGCAAGATATATGGCCGTAGTGGTTTTATATGCACCCCCACCCTCCAAATTAAATATGGTTTGCACAGAGCCTTTTCCGTAACTCTTTTCTCCCAACAAAAACGCTACCTTGTGATGTTGCATCGCTCCAGATACAATCTCAGATGAAGATGCAGATGTTCCATTAATGAGGAATACTTTCGGTATGTTTGATGGAAATAACGGATCATGTTCAGATTTGAATGGCGTTTTTTCATCCGGTGTTACGACCGTAACTATCACCAAATCCTTTTCCAAAAACAGGTCACTTAGATTAACTGCTGAACTAAAATAACCACCAGGATTAAAACGTAAGTCCACAGCTACAGCCTTCACCTCGTCACTAAGTTTACCACCGTCACCAATCAAATCATTTTCATTCAACCAATCCCAAATGTCATCTGTAACGGTATCCGTAAACTGTGTGATTCGGATATCTAAAATGCCATTAGCATTCATTTTCATAAACAC
>SDBT01012023.1_pt1 | contig 13904 bp, 13 predicted proteins | sample 2277101 | NCBI WGS metagenome assembly SDBT01 (sample SAMN10404973, study PRJNA504765) | marine sediment metagenome | isolation source: marine sediment core GS10_PC15, 103 cmbsf | place: Arctic Ocean: Southern Knipovich Ridge | collected 2010 | reverse complement strand
AGTCGAGCCGTCGTTGTAGAATTGAAAGTCGAAATTAACGGTACATAACTCATTGCTATTTATCACTAATTATTTTATTCAGCGTCCCAAGACTCAACCGACCTATTAATTAAAATACAAGAAGGCCTATACGATGCCAGGTCTATAGGCTTTCAATATGAGAAGCTGGTTTTCTGTGCCAAGGAGTCCGAAAACGAAGATTATATGGATAATTGGGGCAAGTTTCTACCTATGGCTATGAACCCTGAAGTAGCTGTAGAACATGGATTTTTCTATGCAGTAAAAGAAATCAAACTCTGGGAAGGGTCGGACGTAAGTTTTGGAGCTAATGAATTGACCCCAATGGTAGCTTTAAAATCCGACACAAAGGATATAATTAAAAAACAATTGTTTGATAAAATCGATGTTTGTCATGAATTGTTTAAAAAAGGTAAACTTTCAGATGAGGGTTTCCACCGTCTGGAAATGGAAATGAAACAAATAAAGAGTTATATTGCAAGTATAACAGAGCAACAGCCGTTTAAGAAAGGCACTGGGGAAGCTCCCAGCCGTCCACCTAAAGACACTGAGGCGAAAAACTTTTTTAACGCATTAAGTGGACTATAATGAAATTCAAAGATTTTTTAAAAGATAAAGGCATTGAATCCTTAGAGGGTAAAAATGCTGAAGATATAGCTGAACTCTATAATGAGTTTAACGAGAAGAAAGCTGAAGAGCTTAACAAAGCTATTGAGGAAAAAGCTTCCAAGGAAGATATAAATGCACTGAAAAGTGAGCTTGTTGCTTCTCAGACTGAACAAATGAAGGTTCTTAATGAGACTCTTAAAGAGCAGGGCCTTGCTATCAAGACCTTTATGAAGCCTGAACCGGGGGCGAAGAATGAAAGTTTTGGTGAGCAGATCAAAAAAGCTTTAGAGCTAAACAAAGACAAGCTTAAAATCATGAAAGAGGGTGGGTCCTCTGAGGCTAAAGCCAGTGGTTTTGAGTTTGAAGTGAAGGTAGCTGGTACAATGACTTCAGCCGGTAACGTTTCCGGGGGGAATGTTCCTGTAGAGGATAGGCTACAAGGGTTTAATATTGTCCCTTCGAGAAAGGTTAGACTGCTTGATGTGATGAGCCAAAGGACTACTACGTCTAACGTGGTTAGCTGGGTTCACCAGGCAAACAAAGATGGTACGGCGGGTCAAACGGCAGAAGGTGCAGCTAAGAACCAGATTGATTTTGATATCGTAGTGGTGGCTGAGTCGGTTAAAAAGACTACAGCTTTTATCAAAATTTCAACTGATATGTTGGACGATATTGATTGGGTTCAATCAGAAATCGAACAAGAATTGATGCGCGAAGTTTTGAAAGCTGTTGAGGCTACGGCTTATGACGGTAATGGAACTGGTCAAAATCACAACGGTATCCGTACTGTTGCGAGTGCTTTTGCTGCTGGGGATTTTGCATTAGCAATAGATAACGCTAACATAGTTGACGTTTTGACGGTTGCTATGAATCAAGTCGAGATAGCACAAGAGAATGAAGGCATAGTGAATTTTATATTCATGCACCCAACGGATGTAACTAAGTTATTGGTGACTAAGCTTTCTAGTACTGACAAAAGGTATGTAGAAAGATTGATTCAAGTTGGATCTACCCTTGTTTTGGATGGTGTACCTATAATCAAGAGTACTTTGATTACTCAAGACGATTACCTTTTGGGTGCTTTTGACTTGTCTTTGTTGGTCACACGTTCAGGCATGCGTTTTGACATCGGTTTGGATGCTGACGATTTTACCAAAAACCTTAGAACTATTCTAGGGGAATGGAGAGGTTTGACCATAGTTAAAAACAACGACCGTACTGCGTTCGTTGCGGGTGATTTTACAACTGACAAAGCAGCCTTAGAAACGGCTTAAAATTTTAATTCTTAAAGCTGTCTATGTGTCGATAGGCAGCTTTATTTTTAACATTAAAAAGAAGTAATGAAAACTGTTAAGATACAAGCGCTCAAAGTAAGAGAAGGTAAGCCTCAACATATGGTAGCTGGTAAGGTTTACTCTGTTACTATTGACAAAGCGGACATCCTAGTAAGAGGAAAACAAGCCGTACAAGCAGAAGCAAACATGGAAGCAGGTAATACTTATGATCTTCCTGAAAGCGAGGCTGCAAAAGATTTCAAAAAAAAAATTAAAAAGTAGAATTTTAAAATGGCTCTACCAACTATATCAGCAGCTAGTTTTACAGGCTGGATCAAAATTGTAGCAAACCAATTTAAAGAAGCGGATCTAGACGAATACGTTACTCTTTTCCTTGCGCAATACTTACGTCAGATTGTTGGTGATGCCGCCTTTGCAGACATAGAAGCGCAAACCCGGCAGAAATGGACTGACCTATTGGCAGGGGTTGATTACGTGGACGCTGATGGTAAGCGTAAATTCTATGGAGGCTTGACAATCCCATTAACCTATTTCATTTATTTTGAATTTATAAGGGACAATTTCACTAGTACACAAGTTGGCAAGGTAGTAGGTAAGTCTGAAAATAGTGAAAGAGCCACAGACCTAGAAGTTTTGAATGTGGCTAGGTCAAGGTTTAACCAAGGGGTCTTTTCAGTTAACGGGACTACTCCTAATTTTCTTGAAGCAAACAAAGAATTTGAAGAGATTATCACGCTCTCAATCGATCACGGGAATAATACATATACGGTTTCAATACCCAATACTAAATATTTAGAAGCTGGGGACACCGTAACTATAGGTGGCCAGGACTTCACGGTTGCCGGATTAATCACAAACCTTTCTATTGTATTTGACGCCGGTCAAATAGGGCTTGATTTTACAGGTGATCTTGTTTTTTGGGAACCTTATGTAGATGTAGAATTTTGCAAAATGGGCCTTTGTGGAATATGAAACTAACCGTCGACATACTAGATGATTTTATTAAGACGTTAGATCTCTCTGGTAAAGTACTTTCCTTTAGTAATGATGGTACTAACACTACTATTGTAGTAGAAAAAACTTACCATGCCAGGAAGAAAATGCTAGTTGACATAGATGGCACCGATCATGAAGTTGTATCGATTGTCAACAACACGTCAATAGAAGTCATTGGGGTGATTGCTGCCCCTTTAAATTATAAAGTACCAAACCCTTTCTATTTCCACGGAACACCTATATTAACTAACTCCCATATCACCGGTGCCAAAGAAAATCAAAAAGTCCCGATGATTTATCTTTTTGAGATATTGCGGGAGAAGGACAAAAAAGAAGATAGCCGTGTTGTAAGAGAATCAGACCTCAGATTATTCTTTTTAGATAGTGCAGATTTGGGGGATTGGTCTACTGATGACCATTATGCTAAAAGACTTTTAGGCTTAAACAACCTTGTAGACGAATTTATCAAAGCTGCAAGGGCTTTTGTTTGCTGTTTTTATTTGTTCGAAACTGAATTTACTAGAATAAATCACGTAAATTGGGGAATATGGGAGGACAACAAGGGGCACAAAAGAACTCTTTTTGATGATGAATTAACCGGTGTAGAGATTACCTTTACACTACCATTAAAAAACTGTAATTAAAATACTATGGAATTTTGCGCATGTACCGGGACTATCTTAAATACGGGATCCCCAACCAAACAAAGGGTGATAGCTTCGGGAGTGAAGCTTATTGCTGTGAATATGAAAGCGGATGACGGGTCGGTCAATGAGATTTTAGCCTCCGATACAATCGACCAAGCTTATATTGATGCTCTCATTAACAACGAGGATAAATCAAAAAGATGGTTTCCTATCGGTGTTTTTAAAAACCAAGAAGATGTAAGAGGTGATGCTATTACAGAATCTTTTTCTGACGGCAGTACTATCCTTACCCAACAAGGGTTGAGAACTTATCTGGGTATGTTGATCAACTTTGCAGCAGCTTATTTGGAGGCCCTGGAATCTTTCAAATGTCAAAGTTTTGGGTTGTTTGTCATTGACGATTGTGGAGGTCTTACGGGGGCTATTTCGAAAGATGAGCTTTCATTACGGCCTATCAGGATTAATGAAAAAAGTTGGAACCCGACGTATACGAAATCTACACCAACGGTAAGCGGGAAAGTTAATTTAGGTTTTGAATTCTCACAATTGGAAAGAGACAAGACCTTAAGAGTTATCAACGAAAGTGAAATAACAGGTGTCCTTTTGGATGAAGAAGGGCTTCTCCCGTTGAAAGGAACCACGTCTAATATTACAACTACTGGTTTTATTGTTGCTTTGAAAGTGGATTATGATATTTTCCAAGACGTTTCTAAGGAGGTGGTACCGGGTTGGTTAGTAACTGATTACGCACTGTTTAACAAAACGGACAATTTACCGATAGTGATCACTTCGGTAACGGAGGCCCCTGAAGGCACGTATACTTTTGTAATACCGGCCCAAACTTCGGCTGATGTATTGGAGCTTACAAACCTTAAGACTACAGGGTTAAAGCCTGGGTTCGGTTTAGAAGAAACTATAATAATCCCTTAACATGAAGAAAGTAGGCAACACCTCTTTTCAAGAGGACACGATAAAGAAGATGACCTTGAAAGAGTTTAAGGAGACCTACAAGGGCGTATTGAAAGGGCAAGACCTTAAAGAAGTCTATCAGGAAATTACAGGATCGCACGAAAGGAACGAAAGCGAAAGTAAGAGCAAGATAGACCCGACAGAAGATTATGGTAACTTGGGGTAGATTGACGGATTTGGTTAAGAAAGAAAAAGGGCTGGATATTACACCAGCCCTTTTTTTTGTATTCTCTCAAGAAGATATACAACTATTCGCTATAGAACTAAACACAGGTGGCCCTAATATCTCTGAACATGGGCAATTGTTCTTACAAGGGATTGACGCTGAAGGTGTAGACCTCCACAACATAGGAGGGGATTATTCAGCATTCACAAGGGATTTAAAAGCTTTCGACGGTTTGCCCTTCGATCATATCACGTTGTACCAAGAGGGTGATTTTTACAAGTCTTGGGAGTTTGTACAAAAAGAAGATAGCTTTGTATTGAGGGCCGATACTATAAAAGAGGGTGAAGACCTTCGAGACAGATGGGGGCCGGACATAATAGGTTTGACAGATGAAAGCATTTCGAAATTATCTACAGAGATTATACCTGAAATTATTAACCATATTCTTCGCTCGCTACTATCGTGACATATCGGTCATGCCTATAGGGGCTTTCACCAAATGTTTGTCAGGTGATTTATCCCATGTAAGTAAAAATCAATACTACTCAGATAGGAAAATTAGAGAGCTTTGGGAGGTGCTTTTCAACCAGCACTTAGCCGCACACGGGTTGCCTGAAGCTTATGCTGATTACCTAAAGAAAATGTCAAAAGCTGTGGCCTACTATAACGAAGCCTACCATGGCAAGCGTTGGCAGATGGTAAGGGCAAGGGTTTGCGAGGCTGAAGCCGGAGCATTATTGACGGCTGAAGGTGAAAAAATAGAAACAATGTGTGCCAGGATAAGTAAATTTATGGGCTTTCCTGTGAGGGCCAATGAATGCAACGTAGTTGAATTTTACAATTACGTAGCAATTATGGGGTCAACTTAATATCTTTACAAGTAATGGCGAACTTTGTAATTACTTCTAGTGCGGACTCAACCCTTGTAGAAATTGACGGCAAGAAGGCCCCTTTTCAATCGGGAGAAATACATCCCTACACCCCGGACGGTGGCGGTGACACCCTTTATCTTTACGAAACTAAAGGCATTCTTAAAAACCTTGGACGGTCTGTTTCTATTAATGACCCGAACCTAAGCAAGGATAGGATACCTATCACCATAGGAGTAGACTCAATTGATGTAGATGGCACTACAGTTTTTGCAGATGCCGACGCCTTATTAGCAGCCCTTACGGTAGTTTTTTTTTTAGCTAGGCCCGATAGTCCTTTAATTCCAGACGGGCAAAGAGTGAATACCTTTGCAGATTTACCGGATCCTGTATTAAATGACGGGGACTATTATGTAGTAGACATTGCAACAGGTACTTGGATACTGGCTACGAAACGTGAAGCAGGGATATATAAGGCTGTTTCTGGGGCTTGGGTTTACCGGGGCGCGGATGTTCCCTACTACCTGCTAGATGATCAATTTACAATAAAAGATAGTATTGATAATTCTAAGCAATTAGGATTTGAAGTCGGAAATGTAACACCTGCCAATAGAAGGATTGCCACCTGGCAAGATAAGGACGGGATAGTTGCTTTTTTGAGCGATCTAGTAGGTTTAAACGAAATACGGGTATTTAGTGAAGCTGATTACGGCACTGTAACTCCAGGTGTAAGAATTGATGTCACTCCAAACAAGCGATTCAAAACCATGAATCCGTTTGATGTAACCCTACCCCTTATAATTGCTACAGGGTCGGACATGGAAATCACTACTACTAGTAGGTCAGAAAACAAAATTACCTATACAAATACAACCGAACCCATGTTCCAAGGAAAAGACATAGGAACCCTTGCAGTGTTTGACACTATCGTTGAAGGAAATGAGACAGGATCACTTTTTGATATTGATGGCGGTGTAATTAGTCTTAAGTTCCCAGATTTTAACAGATGGAAAGACCTCGGTACGGTTAGAAATCTTACTGACTTCTTCGTTCCGGGCGTTGTTTTTGAAGTTATTGAAGATGGACTTAAAATCATAGATCCTGCAAGTGCGACTATTGTAGATTGCCTAGTGCTCGCATTTGATGGAAATACGTTTAATGTATTTGATATAAGCGGTATAAAATCAGGAGATATTCAAATATATGACAACATCATGGAAAGTGATGGTATTCCAAAATTTTGCCGTGTAGATCCTGGACTTAATGACGCAGCAAGACTGATAGTGAGAGGTAATAATGTTGGGAAAGATCAATTCTTTGATACAGCAGGAGACACGGGAACATTCACAGTGGTTGCAGATAATTCTATTGGTGCAACTGGAATTGATAGTGTAAGTGATTCTAGTGGAATTGCTCAATTCAATCATAGCGGAACTTCTCCACTACTTGGATCAACGGTGACAATATCAGGATTCATTACAAATACAGCCTACAACATAACCGGTGTTGTATCAGTAACTGGTGCATCTTCCTTTGAGTTAGAGGATCTTGCATTTGGAAGCGATGAGGCTACGGGCAGTTATTTAATGACTGGCGTAACGGTAACAGCAGCCTTGCACGGATTATCGAATGGTGTAGGTATTGTTTTAGATTCTGACAATTCGATTGATTACAATGGTGGCGGTGGTATTGTTTATAACGTACAGACAAATTCATTTGATGTAAATAAACTATTTACAGTTACTCGATCAGGAAATTGGAGTACGGAAGGATTAGATCAAATAAACCAAAGAGTATTTTCATTTAATAACCCAGATCAAGAAGATAGTCACTATATAGTTACTGCCTTTGTGAACGGTAACACAACTGCAAATGGCCCTATAACAAACAATGTATTTACTGATATGGTCTTTGGAACTATCGGGGACGCATTGATTCAAGGAACTACAATAGAAAGATGGAAATTGATTGATCCCGTTATAGGCGAATTCATATACATTGGAAATGAAGGTTTCGACGGAGCTATACCATTTGATTTTACAGTAATAAGCGCAGGCGGTACAGTAGATTTTAGATTTAAATGGGTACATGATATAGGGGCCGGTTACGTTGATTTGCCTGATCCTGTTGAAGCGTTTGTAACGGTAGGATCTATTGCTCAAAGTGTTACAAAAAGATTTCCTTTACGAGCTAAAAAAGGTGACAAAATTAAGCCTAATATCACACGTAATAGTGGTTCAAGTGGAATAACAACTACACACGCAACTATTTACGGAGATCAATAATTAAAAAATAGTACCTAAATGGCTGAAAGCAAAAAACTTAGTTACTCTCAAATAGCAGAACCCAATTTATTGGAGCCTTTAAAAAAGGAACTCCAAGAAGTTAATAAATTATTGGGGGTCACTGCGGAGAATCTAAAGGGCGTAATTGATGAGGCTGCAAAACTTACAAAACAAACCCCTCTGACCTCTTTCGAGAATCTTGAAAAAGTAGAGAAAGGATTAGGGGATGCCAAGAAAGCCGTCGAAGAACTAGACAAAGTAGAAAAAGATCGTTTGAAACTTGATGCTAGGATCAAAGAGTTGGACGACGAAAGGATTAAGACTAATTTCGACTTACGGGAACAGATCAGACTTCAAACTAAAGCTTTAAAAGAGAATTCAACAGAAAATGTCAGAGCTTTAAACAACTACGAAAAACTAGTAAAGCAACAGAAAGAAGCAGAAAAAGAACTTCTAAGACTAACAGCTTCATTCGGTAAAAATTCAAAGATAGTCGCGGAATCAAAACAAAAATACACCGCTCTATCAGATGAGATAAAAGAAATAAACAAGGTTCGAGAAAAAGAGAAGAAGGAAATTTCTGAAGTAGAAAAACTACAAAGAAAGCTTAAAGATTTAAAAGGAGATTCTATAAAAGAAGAAATTGAACTGAAAGAACAGATCAGGCTTCAAACTAAAGCACTTCGGGATAATGCTAAAGCTACGAATTCAACAAGTAAATTTTACGACAAACTTAAGAAGGATACTAATGCCGCGCAATTAGAACTCAAGGAACTAACTGCGCAATTTGGAAAGAATTCAAAGCAAGCAAAAACTGCAAAAAAAGTTTTTGATGAGTTTGACGAAAAACTCAGAGATATAAACGAATCTGCCCGGGATGGGCGCAGGGATGTCGGCAGGTATGAAAAAGGGGTAAAGGGCTTAACGAAGACTTTTAAAATATTCGCTTCTGCTACTATCATACTGAAGGTTTTAGAACTGCTTAAAACGTCGGTATCCCAAAACAGCGATGGTGCGGCAGAATTAGAAAAAATATGGGTTCGCGTTACTGCTGCATTCAGTGTAGTAGCCCGTAGATTGATTGGTATATTTCCAGCAATCCAAGCAAAGTTTGAACGGTTTTTTATTTCCATGGAAATACGTCTCGCAAAACTCACTGGTCTTTTCAGTGATAACGGGGACGAAGTGGCAGAATTAGAAAAGCAATATGCTGACCTTGCTGAAGTGGCAGACAAAGATTTAACTAAGGTTTTTGACGGGTTAGGCGCTGAAGTAGAAGACTTAATCAAGAAGAAAATTGAATTGATAGATACTACTTTGGCCTATAGGCGGCATATAGTTGGTCTTGAACAAGACATAGCGGCGCTTATACCGACCCAAGAAAAACTTAGGGCAGAATTCGAAGACGATTCTACTTCTTTAGAAACGCAAATTGAAGCGGGGGTTGCTTTCCGTGGGGCGTTGATTGAAACCCAACGGATAAGGGAAGAAATTGCGGCCAAAAATTTGAAATTGGCCCAAGATAATGCAAAGGCTAATCGAGTTAGTGTGGAGGCTCAAGAAGAACTTTCAGCAGCTACCTTGGAATATAACCAGCTTATAGCAGACCAAGCTTCAGAGTTGGTTTCTACAGAGAAAGAGATTCAAAAACTTAGGGATGATACAACTCAATTGAATCTAGATTTCTACGTAGACGATTTTGATAATCGTAAGACCATTAATGAACGGATAATAGCTGATGAAACACAGACATTTGCTAGGAGGCGCGAACTGCTTAATCAAAACCAAAAGGAGGCCGAAGAGGTAAATAACCTGAGAGGAGAAGCTTTAAATATAGCTCTTCGAGAAAGAGGTAAAGCTGAATTAGATTTTGAAGAGCTGAGAAAAAAACAATCTAGCGAAGAGATAGCAAGGATCATACGTGAATCAGGGATTTCGGAGCCCTTGGCGATACGGGCTTTAGAAATTATAAGAGAGAGAAGGGTAGAACTACAAGATAACGCCGAAGCTCAAAGAGATTTAAATGCCGCTGAAGCTGAAAGCCGTTTGCTTCAGGATGATATTGCCTTACAATTACAAGCTTTGATGTCAATACAAAAAGAAGGTATTGACCTAGAAATGATTTTACAGGAATTATCCGAAGCACGTCTAAAAAGTGAAATCGAGAATTTAGGCGAAAGAATAGGTGTAGCTGAAGAAGGGAGTCAAGAGTTTATAGCTCTCAATCAAGAACTTAATGATAAGCTTTTAGAACAAAACCAACAAAGGCTTGAGAAGGACAAGGCCCGGCTACAAGAGTTTGGTAAAGCAGCAAGCGAGGGCTTCTCATTGCTCTCAGACCTTGCCGATGGTTTTTTTGAAAAGAGGTTAACCAGCATAGATGCCGAAATAGGTGCAGAAGAAAAACGAATTGACCGCCTTAAGGCATTGGCCGCTGAAGGCAATGAAGATGCTGAAAACAATTTGGCTATTACCGAACAACGCCAGGCCCAATTGGAACTTGAAAGAGAGCAGCAATTAAAAAGACAGAAGCAGAGTGAACTTGTTTTAACTGCCATCCAAACTTACGGGAGTAAAGTATCTGCTAATGATCCTAGTCCTTTGGCCTCCACTATCGCTGACGTGACAGTCCTGAGGGCCTTTATCAACACCCTGCCAGGTTTTTATGAAGGTACAGAGAACACGGGAAATGTGGGAGCCCTGAAAGACAACCAAGGATCTATCACAGGGTTTACACATGAGAATGAGCGTGTGATAAAGGCTGAACAAAACAGATTAATTGGTAGCATGAGTAATGCGGAATTGACCATGCTGGCCCACAGAGAGAACACTAAGACAAGGCAAATCGATAATTCAAGCTTTGTCGTTCGGGAGTTACAAGATTTGAAAAGGATAACAAAAGAAAAGCCTGTCTACTTGGGGTCTGATTTTGATAAAATAACAGGGGCCGTAATTAGAAGAATAAAAACTGGTAATAAATTGGAAAGAATACATCAGAAAAAAGGAGGTGTTTGGGGATGAGTTCAAGTATAACTTTAGATGGGAAAACGGTAGCAATACCCAAAGACTTCTTTGATGTCGCGGTAAAGGCCTCTTTTGAAGAGAACATACAAGGCAACCTAACGACTGAAGAGTTCACTTTCATTCTTGATGCGTATGAGTTAATACGTGATTGGATAAGTGATGGGCGTAGCGGAGGTGTGGGTATATTCGAGGGTATACCTTTAACAATCAGTAGCAGTAATGCCGCGAATAATGTCACTGTGTTTAAGGGTATATTAGATCTCCAAGCAGGAACATTATTACAGGAAAATTTAAAACAGGTACAAGTAAGACTTCGACAAGATGAGAGTCTTAATCAGCTCTCAGAATTGCTTGAACCTCTGGATTACGGCTTTCTAAAAGATATAAAATTAATAACGTCTTCAGACTACGTTAACGTAGATTATGTTGTCAATAAAATCGACAGTGGATTAGAAACGGTTACAACTCTCATAACGATCTACTTGTTAAGCAAACAATTAATAGATACTATAAAAAGTATTGTGACAGCTATAGCAACGATTGCAGGGATAGCTGGTGCGGTACCCGGGGGGCCTATAGGCGCGTTAATATACGCCATAGCCATAGCCATAGTGGAAATCGTTTACGCGATAGCTCTTCTCATACTGATCATAGATTTTGGTAAAGACCTCCTTAATAATCTGGTACAACCCAAGAGAACGCACAAAGGGATTTTATTAAAAACGCTATTGGAAAAAGCTTGCGAGCATATAGGTTTCCAATTTGAAACGACAATCGGAGACCTTAACAACCTTGTATATTTACCTTCAAATAGGAATGTAGATGACTTCGGTTTTAAAAACGTGCTGAAAAAAGCTGGAACTATTACAGAGGGTGTACCCAATTCCGGGGACATAGGATATACTTGTCCAGAAATGTTTCAAATAGCCAGGGATTTGTTTAATGCCAGGTTCGCTATATTGGACAACACCGTACAATTCCACACAGAAAGTTCAGACTTTTGGGTTTCTCAGTCTGGTTGGGAAAAACCAGGCATTAAAAAAGATGTTACGGGGGCGTCCTTTAGGTATAACACTGATGAAATTAAGGGTTCAGTATTGTTGAGTTTTACTACTGATGTTGTTGACGAATACACAATACAGAATTTCAAGGGAACCTCTTTTCAAGTGCTTACTGATGCAAAAGCGGTTGGAAACGTAGCTAATAAAACTATAAAAAATTTAGATCGGGTGGCAATACCTCTTGCCCTGGGGACTAGAAAAAATAAACTCACTCCTTTTGAAGACGCTTTAATTCCTTTAGCCAATTTATTCGATAATGTTGCAAAGATACTGGGAAAGAACCCGAATCTAGCAAACAAAATTAAATCAAAAGTAGGGGTTTTACAGGTAAGCAATAATAACCACTCTATCCCAAAACTTTTATGGTTAAGTGGTGGTAGACTTCCAAGCAATCACAGGGATTTGTTTAGTGCTAAAACACTATGGGACAAATACCACGTTGAAAAATCATTTATACAGAACAATTTCAGCCGTCAAAGGAGATATGTTGATGGCGAGACAATCCCTTTTGGGCTAAGTGATTTTGTAACTCTATTGAATAACTCGTATTTTAGAGATGAAAACGGGACGCCCGGAAAAGTTGTAGATATCGAGTGGAACATGAACCGTGATTTTGCAACCATCAGTTATTGGTTGCAAGAGATCTATACTAATAATTTACAGGAAACATTTATAGAACCCGAGTAATGGTAGGTAACACAATATTTGAAATCGCTGAACAGTTAAAAAGGGTAATGCATGATCAACAGGCACAAGCCCGAAAAGCTTTGATATCTTTACCTGAAGGGAAAACCAAAGACAACTTAAGGCGGCTACTAAATGAAGCTTCTACAGGTAAACTGTCGTTAGAGGATGCACAAAGAGAAATTCAAAATATCATGAAAAATGCCCGTTAACATAGACATACTTGATTTTAGATGCTTTAACCAGCTCAGAAATGGGCTGAATTTTGATATAAATTTAGCCGAGTTCACCCCTAATTTGGTGGGAAATATCGGTGAAAAGGTTGCTGTTAGTTTCACAGCGCATGTAGGCCAAACAGCTTTTGCGGATAGCACATCGGAATGGGACATGCAAATCGGTATAAATGAAATTGTCCGTAGCTCTGGTTCTTTTTTAAATGATTCTATACAAGTAGGTGATGGGTTTACTTTTTACGGCGATTGGCTCAATCGAAAAACTACAGCAGGTGAATATACGGCTACAGTAGATTTCCTATCCAGTGATGGGCTGACTTTAAAATATACGGTACTTGTGGGTGCTGAAGTTAGTACGGGGCTTAACTCTAATGTAGGTCTAATTTTTGAACAGCAGATAGTCGAGGCTAATAGAAACACCGCTTTGTTTTTAAAATTTGGTTTGATAGGTAATACTGAAACCTTTAACTACCTATCAAAGACCACAGAAGCTTTGCAGGTCTATTACGCGGGGGGCTTAGTTTTTGGCGGCGCGACTGAAGATGCCAGGCCTTTGGGAAGCATACGTGATTGGGTTTCGGGGAAATCTGAATTTACCTTTGAAGGGGGTGCACCGGATGTAGGGTTGGCTGAATATACAATACGTCATGAATTTATATTAAACCCTTTTTACATCCTTGCATATCGCGAATTCATTGATAGTGGAACTATCCCGGAACTATTGGCCGGTGACAGCTCTATGAAATATGCGGCTGAATTAGATTTTAGGAAAACACTTACAGATACGGGGTCTTCTAAAATACAGTCTTTTGACGGGTTAGATGGATTTGTAGGCTGGTACGGGGAAAATTTCAACGGACTTAATAATGATTACGCGGTCAAATCGGTGACCTACGAAGAGTTTGTCGGGGGCGATCCTTTAACAGGTATCAATATAAATGTCTCAACGAAAGTCATAATTACAGTAGAAAATATTACCGGCCCTATAACAGACTATTCATGTGGAGCCTATTTAATTAAAATCCCAGAATCAGAAGATGACTATATA
>SDBT01012022.1_pt1 | contig 13904 bp, 13 predicted proteins | sample 2277101 | NCBI WGS metagenome assembly SDBT01 (sample SAMN10404973, study PRJNA504765) | marine sediment metagenome | isolation source: marine sediment core GS10_PC15, 103 cmbsf | place: Arctic Ocean: Southern Knipovich Ridge | collected 2010 | reverse complement strand
CGCCATTTCAAGCCGCCGAAGAACTTCTCGTCATAGCCTTCTGCCGGAGTCTGAGCAAAAACAAAGCTGGAGCCGGCAATGATGGCGAGGATGGCGAAAAAAACGACACCAGCCTTTACCTGTTTACTTCGACGTATAATTCCCACTCCTGTGAATAGCTGGGCGGTGATGATGCCACAGCGGCGAGCATCGTGTAAAGATCGACGTTGGCGGTTTGGCTACAAAGGGACAATCCTCGTTGTCGAAGGTGAAGTAGAGCCGTTTACCTGTCAGTCGAAGTCTCCTTTGTTTCCTCTTCACTCTCCGGTAGAGTCTTCAGCAGATCTTCCCACTCAAACCATCCGTCCTTTCCGTTGATCCATCTCTCAAACCAGTTGAACTCGGAGACCATCTTCACCATCCGGTTGCGGGGGCTGACAATGCCATGGGTGTTACCCGGGTAAACGAAGAATTCGGTTGGAACGCCGAGCTTCTTGAGCGCCATGTGCAGCTCTTCGCTCTGCGGACGCGGTACGCGGGGATCGCCGTCGACCACGTGAATCAACGTCGGGGTCTTGGCATTCTTGATGTACTTCAAAGGGGAGATGCTCCAAAGCGCGTCGAAATCGTCATACGGGAACACGCCGAAATAGTTCTGACGGTTCCTCTGCATGTCGCTTTGCGCGTACATCGAAATCCAGTTCATCGTACCGGCTCCCGACGATATGGCCTTGAACCGATCCGTATGGGTGAGAATCCAGTTCGACCAATGTCCACCAGCGCTCCATCCCATGGCACCCAGTTTGTCGGGATCAACGAGGCCGGTCTCGATCAGATGGTCCACGCCGGCCATGATGTCTTCATATCCCTGGCGAAAGTAGTCGCCGACGATCTCCGTCCGGAACTCCTCGCCATAGTTGCGCGAACCCCGATAGTTCGGCAGAAGGGCCGCGTACCCGGCGGCGGCATAGATGTGTGAGTAGTATCCCGAACTGGCATTGAAGCTCAGAACCGACGCGGAGGCCGGTCCTCCGTGGATCTGTACGATCAGAGGGTACCGCTTGCCGGGTACGTAGCCAATCGGTTTGACCAGGATACCCTCGACCATCTTTCCGTCTGTTGAACGCCACTTGATCGATTCGGTTTCGCCGAGTGCGATTTCCTCGACCTGAGGATTGGAGTTAGTCAGGCGCTTCCAGTTCCGGCGGTTGCCGATCTGGTCCATTATCGACAAGGTGTAAATGCTCGAGGGTGTGACTGGATCGGAGTAGTTGATCAGAATTGAGTCATTGAGCCAGTCGTAGCTGACCGAAAGAGAAGCCTTCTCGTCAGTCACCTGAGTGACACCGCCGGAATCGACGTCGAGGGCCAGCAACCCTCTGGTAGCGCCAAGGCCCGCGTTTGAATAGATCGTCCCACCGTCTTTCGACCAAAAACTGAATGAAACCGGGCCGTCGTGATCGTCGCCCAACATCCTCGGTTGGCCACCTCGATCGGATACCGCTCTAATCCAGACCTTCCGATCGCGGTTGTAGACGAAATCGTTGGAGGCAGAAAAGGCGAGCATCGAACTGTCGGGAGAGAATTCCACCGTGCTCTCGCGGATTTCGGCGTTGTCGGTGAGTCGTTCGATGCGTCCGGTCGCGACTTCTAGCAAGTAAAGATCGGCGTAAATACCCCGTTCACGGACCGTTCGCATGTAGCGGTTGTTCGGGGTGCCCTGGAATCCGATCCAGTTGGAATCCCGGGACATCGTCACATCGCTCACGGCGTATTCGTTGCTCGACGTCAGACGCTTCGAATTCCGGTTGTCCAGGTCGAAGGCCCACAAATGCTCGAGCGGGATGTCTTCGTTCCGGATCATCACGTCGAACTTTTCTTTCATTCGCCGTTGGTTGTCCTTGTCGGCGCCGTCGGGAGCGATGAAGTAAACCCGCCGGCTGTCTGGAGCGAAATCCCACCACGTGATCGGCGTATCGTGGTCGATCAAGTCGATGGGTTCGGCGTCATCGATCTCAGCAATCGGGATAGCCCAGACACTCCGGTCCTCTTCCTTGCCTGCGGTGTAAGCCAGCCACTTCCCATCATGGCTGAAAGCAAAGCGGCCGACGCCGTCCTTCGCGTCGGTGATCCTGCGCGCCCCGCCGCCATCGTGGCGCATGAGAAAAAGCTGATTCTCTGACTCAGCCGAGGAAGGGGCTTCTCGGTTGGAGGCGAAAACGAAAAAGCTTCCATCACGGGACCACGTCGGACTGGTCTCGTTCTTTCCCTCCGTGTAGGTCATCTGGCGGGTGGAGTCGATTCCCACTTCTACGGATACCAAGTACAGGTCGGTAGAGCTTTTGGCGGATTGCCAGTCGGTTATGGACCGCGTGTACAACATCAAACTACCATCAGGACTGACGTTGGCGTTTCCGACAGATTGCATGTTGATGATGTCCATAAAGGTCATCGGCCTCTTGGTCTGGCCGTCACCGGTCTGTACAGACAGCAGTATTGCCGCCGCCATGACAACTGCAAAACTCCCTAGTCGACTCGCTCTTTTCATAGCTACGCGCTCTCCTTTCTAAGGCCGGTAGAAAATTTACCCTGTGTCTCAGTCGGGTTCTCTGATTAAAGCTTTGGGCAAAGATATAAGATCGTCGGAGACCATCTGGAAGGACCTCGTGAACGGCTCAACCCAGAAAGGCTCGATAGATCAACCACCCGTAAGTCGCTCCGGCCAGGCCCATCACAGTCAGCACGACGCTCAGCAGCCGAAGGCTTCGCCGCCCGCAGACGTCCAGGTCGGCCACGAATCGATGGCAGCCGATGAGTCCGTGGAAAAGCCCCACCAGAAGTAAACCGAGAAGGATGAAACGGTACAATGGAGACTCCATCCTCTGTGTCACCTCGGCAAATGTGTACCCTTCCGCGGAAAAGTCGCCGGCGTAATGAACCGCCACGATATGGGCCAGGACGAGAACCACCAGCAGTATCCCGCTGACGTAGAGCCCCGCCCATTGCCCAAAGCCGTTGGCCCCGGCGGGTATCGATGGGTGCTCTTGGGTGCTCATGTCTTCAGCTCAAGAAAAAAGGCAAGCTCGCCAGTGCGATCAGGACCGACGCCGCCACCACCGCGCATGCCAGCCACTTCTGGTCGACCTTAGGAGCGATTGCCAGAACAAGCAGCCGCACACCGTTGAGGGTGTGGAACAACACCACCCAGATGAGAACCAGCTCCATGAGCCGCACACCGGGCCGACTCATCAGCGCCATCGCCTGGTCGAATCGGTCCGGTCCCTGGAGAATGCTGCCGAGAGTGATCAAGTGAACATAGAGATACACCGTTAAGGCCACGCCGGTGAGACGATGCATGACAAACATGTAGGCGCCGATACCCATGGGGCGCCCCTGTGCCAGCCGGGTGAAGAAGTGGTTCCAGAAACGGTTCACCGATCTTGCCTCAATCCTTTTTTCCCTGCGATGAGCCTGCCAGGCCGATCTTGGAAAGCCAGAGCTTGATGCGGTGGATGATGAGGTCCCACCTCAATCCTTGAATCTCGAAAATTGGGCTGATATCGACCGGGCAAACGCCGGCGCACTCGAAACAACTGACGCAGCGCCCCACGCCCTTTGCCGCCGCTTGATCCAGGCGCTCGACCCCATCGAGAGGATGAGCCCGAGCCCTTGCGATCTGTAGCATCCACATGGGGCCTACGAATTGCGACGACTCGGAATCGGATGCCGGACAGGCGTCCAGACAGGCGTAGCACTCGATGCAGCGGGCATAGGCCCGATGCCAACCCTCGAGGGAGGAAGCGGGGACGTTGACCAGCGGCTTCGAATCCTTCAAGTGTGGCCAGAGCCGAAGCTCCCTCCATTGCTCCCTCACCGCCGAGGTCTCGACCACGAGATCTCTTTTAACCGGATAGCGGGTCAAGGGCTCGAGTCGCACTTGGTCGGTGAAGGGTGTATCGCAGGCCAGTCCCGGCTTGCCGTTGATCCGCATGGCACAGGAACCGCAGGTGAGCTCCCGGCAGTTGGCGCGAAAAGCGACGTACCGGCCCTGATCCGTGAGCCATTCCAACGCCTCGATGACCGTCATGGTGGGCACCCAGGGAACCCGGAAACTTTCCCAATGGGAGTCCCTGCTCTGATCGGGATCGTATCGCCGGATGTGCAGCGTAAACGTCTTCTCCGGCTCGATGGGAGGTATGTAGCTCGACATGGAAATCTCGTCTGCCCGCCGTCAATGCCAGGGGCTTTTCTGGGCGGCGTACTCCGAAAGATCGGCGAGCCGGATGATCGGCTGGCCGACGGCGTGTTTTTCCGACACCAAACCGCCTCGATCGCCGTCGCGCTTGAAAACGATGTTGACGAGCCAGGTATCGTCACGCCGCTCGGGAAAGTCCTCGCGGTAATGTGTACCGCGACTCTCGGTGCGCTCGAGAGCGGCGCGGGTCGCCATCTCTTCGATCTCGATCCGATAAAACATCTCCAGCGCGTCGCGTAGCTCGTAGTTGTAACAGCGCGTCCCGTCGAAAACTCGTAGGCGCCCGATCTCCTCGGCGCGGGCCCGCTCGATTTCATCCAACATGCGGCGCATGCCCTTTGCTTCGCGCAACACCCCCATGTGCTCGTCCATCATCTCGATGTGCCGCCGACGCAGCGGCCCGTTTCGAATCGGATGCTCGATGTTGGATGGATCGAGGAGGCTGCCGAGCCAGGACAAAACGTCACGAGCCGAGGACTCTACCGCGCCAACCGGGGCCGCTCCCCGGGCGTAATCCGCGGCATGACGTCCGGCGATATCGCCGAAGACCAGAATGTCCACCAAAGCGTTGGAACCGAGCCGGTTGGCACCGTGAACCCCGGCGGTGGCGGCACCGGCGGTATAGAGGCCGGGCACGCAGGTTTCCGCCCGTTCGTTGATCCGGATCCCACCACAATGGTAGTGGGGTCGCGGCCTGACTTCGATGGATTGTTTGGTGATGTCGAAGCCGTAGCTCATGTACTTCCTGTGGATGACGCGAAGCCGTCGCTTGACGTGCTCCTCGGGGAGGTGTGCCACCGAAGCATAGATACCGCCGTGGGGGGCGCCCCGGCCGGCGCGGATCTCGCGGTAGCAACAAACCGAAATTTTGTCGCGAGTTGCCAGCTCTTTTTGCACGGGGTCGTAACGCTCCATGAAGCGCTCACCCTCACGGTTGAGCAACCAACCCCCCTCGCCGCGGAAGCTCTCGGAGACACTGCCGCGCACGCCGTAGGGCCACCAGGCATGGGTGGGGTGGTATTGAATGAACTCCATATCGGCGAGCTCCGCCCCGGCGTCGAGTGCCAGAATGAAGCCGTCACCGCGCTGTCGCTCGGAAGCCGAAGGCCAGATCCCCGCCGCATCGGCGGTCGCCAGAATGATCGCCGGTGTTTCTATATAGACGACCGAGCCCTCAGCGATATCCCACGCCACCATCCCGACCACGCGAGTGCCGTCTCGGATAATCCGGACCGCCATGTGCTCGTCGAGAATGGGAATATCGCGGCTCAAGATCTCACGCTTCAAGCCGTTCATCATTTCGTGGCCGGTCTCATCTCCCGAGAAGACGGCACGCCGGTAGCGGTGGCCGCCAAAAGGTCGCACGCTCGGGGTCCCATCCGGGTCACGATCGAAGAGGCAGCCGAAAGACTCCAACCGGTCGAGAAATTTACGCCCTTCCGAGCAAAGAATCCGCACCAGTTGCTGATCGTTCAAGAACCCTCCCGACATCAACGTGTCTTCAGCGTGAACTTCCCAGGAGTCGGACGGGTCTTTGTGATAAATCGCCATACCGCCATGCGCATTGGGAGAGCAACCGGACTTGCCGAGCTGTCCCTTGTCGATAACCAGGGTGCGGGCTCCGGCCTCGTCGGCGGCGACCGCTGCCATGCAGGCGGCGGCCCCACCACCCACGACGAGAACATCGGTGCTAAGCGTTTGAGCGAGTGATAAGTGCATGCTCGAAGGGCTGAATCTCCTTACAGGCCGGGCGTTGGTTGTTTCTCCGGCTTCTTCGGCTTTTCCTCTTCACTTTCCTCTTTCTCGGGCTCGGGCATGTCGTCCGCTTCGAAGCGCGGGAGTGGATCGTCACGCATCGCCAGGTGATACACAGCGGCCGCGACGGCAATGGAGGATTTCACCGCGTCTCCAGGCACGACCCGCTCATAGGTGTCGAGGTTGGTGTGCCAGGTATGGCTGCCGTACTCGATCGGATCCTGCCCCATCCCGATGCCCGGCAATCCGGCGGTGTTGAAAGAGGTATGATCGGAGCCACCGTGCCTGCGGCTCTTGGTTGTGGTGGCCCCTAGAACCCCCAGGTCATCGAAAGGAGTCAGGGCTTTTCTGAGAATATCTGCGGCTTCCGGGGGACCGAATACCGATGCGCCCCGGGCCCGCCCGGTTCCCGAATCGATATTGAAATAGCCTGCGAACTTGTTGAACTCGGGCTTCGGTTCTTCAAAGCTTCCGAAGTGCTCTTCCACGTACGCCTCGGATCCCAGGAGCCCTTGTTCCTCACCGCTCCAGAGCGCGACCCGGATCGTGCGTCGCGGGGTCGCCCCGATCGCGGTTAGTATGCGCGCCGCTTCCATCATGACGGCGCAGCCGATGGCGTTGTCGGTGGCGCCGGTGGCGGGGTGCCAGGAGTCGAGGTGCCCGCCAATAATGATGACCTCGTCCGCTTTGTCGGTTCCCGGAATCTCGGCGATCACGTTGTAGTCGGTTTTGCCTTCCGGGTAAAAGTGATTGACGATATCGATCTCGAGCTCGACGGCGCCGTGCGCGAGCAGGCGGGAGATCCGTCCGTAGTCCTCGTTGCGGAGGACGACGGCGGCAGGAGCTTGGTCGGCTTCGTAGGTTCGGTTGGAAAAAGCACGGATCTGCCCGTGCAAACGGCCGGCGTCGTTGACCCGAATCAAGGCCCCGTTTTCGGCCAGGAAGAGGTTGACTCTCTTGTCGACTTCCCGCCGGTCTAGCCGCCCTTCCTCTGGCGGAGTGCGAGGCCGGCGCCGGAAAAAGGGCACCGGATCGTCGGGATCGTATGCGGCTTCGACCTCGGTGTCGTCACGGCGCTTTTTGGGTGCATTAAAGGCTACCGAGGGAGTTTTGTGCTTTCCTACCAGAACGATTTTTCCTCGAACCTTGTCGGCCATCCCATCGAGGTAATCTTGAAGCTCCTCTTCCGTCGGCGTAAGTGGGGGAACGTCGATCTGTACAACCTCCGAGCGCACCGGCCCATCGGTGCCGGGAGTCCAGGCAACCACCTCGGCGGTGAGCACGTCTTTGACGGGGGCCACGACATGAGCGGAAAGCCGCTCGTTGGCCCAGCCGGGATGTCCAAACTCCCATGGCTCCAGGTGGGCGTTGACCAGTCCCCAGGCGGTCATCTGCTCCGCCGCCCACTCGCCGGCCGCCTTTAAATTAGGCGAAGCGGTGAGACGCGGACCATAGCGGTCGGTCAGCATATGGAGAGTAGGAAGGATCTGGGAGTTCTCGATGGCTTCCCTCCGTATCTTCCAGTACACGTCCGAATCCTCTTGTTGTGCCGCCAACCAGGGCACGCCGGCGAGCGCTAAGACCACGACCATCCCCAACCGTTTGAACATCCTTGGCCTCCTTAATGTTTTGGAGAGAGATAAATCCATGGCTCCGATCTATTCGCTGATTCGATAAAGCTTGGTCATTGTTCGGATGAAAAGGCTGTCGCCCGAAATGGCGGGACTCGCAAAACTCATCTCCCCGAATCTGTTCATGCCGATCTCTTTGTGAGTGTCGCCGGGCTGAATCACGAAAGTGTCCAGATAGTCGTTACCGAAAATGCCGGTGGAGGGCTCTTTATAGCCACCGCCGGTGCTGATCGCTGAAGTGACGAAGACCGTTTTTCCCCAGAGGATCGGAGACGACCAGCCCCGGCCGGGAATATCGGTTACCCAGGCTACGTTCTCGGTCGTAGACCAGTGCTCGGGCGGGGCCGCTTCTGCAGCGACTCCCGAGCCACTCGGCCCTCTAAACTGAGGCCAATTTTCCTCGGCCACATCCTGGCTCCGAACTGTGCCGGTCACTAGCAGCCAGAAGGCTGCATGGATGAATAATTGCTTCCTCATGTAATCTGCAACTCCTCTGGGGTGGGGATTGCAGCATCGAAACCTTCTCCTGTCAAGGTCGCCGTGGGCCGTGCTTCCGCTCCGGCCCATCCCAATTGACCTGGAGCGAGCACCGGAACCATACTCAGCAAGCAAAGGGCAACCATGAACGAGGAATCGCATTCGAAACACGGTTTGACAAAAATGACCGCTGCCGGCCTGGGAGAGACCGAGGCGGGGAGCTGGCTCGATTCGATCTCGGCGGTGGATCTTCCCGACGTCGCCGATGCGAGTCGGCTCGATGCCGATACGTCGTCGTCGGGTGCCGTTTTCTCGCGCGGTTGGGAAATGCTTCTGCGGGGTGGCCTGGTGGATCATCCAAAGTACAAGGGACGCCGAATTTTCTCGGCAGGCATCAACCTCACCAAGATCTATCACGGCAAAGTTTCGTACCTGTTCTACATCGTGCGGGATCTGGGTTTGGTGAACAAGCTTTATCGCGGTCTGGCCCAGGGCGAGCATCACCCGGGTGAGCCCGAGACGACCGTCGAAAAACCGTGGATGGCGGTGGTGGACGGCTTTGCCATCGGAGGAGGTTGCCAGCTCCTGCTGGTGGTGGATCACGTCATTGCCGAGTCAGGAGCCTACTTCAACTTGCCGGCGCGGAAGGAGGGGATCATTCCGGGTGCCGCCAACTTGAGGCTGCCGCGCTTCATGGGAGAGGGTCTGGCGCGCCAGGCCATCTTGTTCGATCGAACCTTCTCGGTGGACGAGCCCGAAGGCCGGACGATCGTCAACGAGACCCACCCTCCTCAGGAGCTCGATGCGGCGGTGGAGAACGCCGTAGCCAACGCGGTGGGTTCGGGCATGGTCAGCGCCGCCGGAAACCGCAAGGCCATCCGCGTGGAGACCGAGCCCCTGGACAAGTTCCGCCGTTACATGGCCACCTATGCCAGAGAGCAGGCTTATTGCCACTTCAGCGAGCAACTGACTCACAACCTCGAGAAGCACTGGAAGGCGAGCTCCCGTAGGCTCAAAGATTAGTAGACGAATTGCCTTGGTTGGGTTTTTGTATATAATGATCATATACATTCGTACCCATGGCCCCTTACGACACACTCGAAAGCTGCGAGGGGTTCGATTGGGACCAAGGTAATCGAGACAAGAACTGGCGCAGGCACGGGGTTACGGACGCTGAGTGTGAGCAAATTTTCTTCAACCGTCCGCTTATCGCCGGCAAGGATTTCGAACACTCGCAACATGAGCCCCGTTTTTATGCTCTCGGCCAAACAGATGCTGGTAGACTACTGTTCGTTGCCTTCACGATCAGTAATCGTCTCATTCGTGTGATTTCCGCAAGGGATATGACGCGCCGAGAGCTACGGAAATACCGGTCATGAAGAAAAGAGACAACGCAAAGAAGAAAAAGGTGCCGAAGTTCCGGTCGGAGAACGAGGAACGTAAATTTTGGACGAAGGCCGACTCTACAGATTACGTCGATTGGGACAACGCCAAAAGGGTTGTTCTGCCTAAGTTGAAACCGTCTCAGAAAACCATCTCATTACGACTCCCTGAGATGATGCTCGCGCAGTTGAAGGTTCTCGCAAACAAGCGAGATGTGCCCTATCAATCACTGTTGAAGATATTTCTCGCCGAACGTATCGAAGAAGAACTGCGCTCGGGTTGATCCGGGCCGCGAAGGTGACTGGGCTTAACTTTTAGCCTGATTCACAGCCATCCATGTTTCGCCTAACCTAACGCAAAAGGCTCTCACCCGGTCAGACGACTTCTCCTGTCAAGGTCTCCGTCGGGCGCGCTTCGGCTCCCGTCCAACCCAATTGACCTGGAGCAAGCACTGCCACCATACTCACCAAGCAACGGAGTATACCGAGGAGGGATGATGAAAAACTTTGTCCGTACTCTGTTTTCTATGGCCTTACTCGTGCTCGGGAGCGCGATGCCGGCTGCTTCACAAGAGACGACCGATTCATCTGTAGCTTCGGAGCCCCAGTGGTCCCTTGCAGCGACCGGAGACTCGATCATTACCCGTCGGATCGCAATGTACGACGATCCGACCTTCATGAACCTGGTTGATGTGATTCGTAACGCCGACGTTGCCTTCACTAACCTGGAGCTGTCTCTGTTTCGCCTCTGGGAGTTTGAAGGATACCCCCAGGCCGAAAGTGGTGGTAACTGGGAGATCGGTCCTCCCGAGGCGGCGGAAGACTTGAAGTGGATGGGAATCGATCTCTTCAACCGCGCCAACAACCACACCACCGACTATGGCGTGGAGGGCATGGTCGAGACCAACCGGCTTCTGGACTCTCTCGGGGTAGTGCATTCCGGCTCGGGAATGAACCTCGGCCAGGCCAGTCAAGCCGCTTACCTTGACACCAACAAAGGACGTATCGCTCTCATCGGGTTGGCGACCAGCTTTACTCCGATGTCACGGGCCGGGCAAACTCGTCCGGATATCCCCGGGCGGCCCGGACTCAACGCGCTTCGCGTGAACCACACCTATCAATTGGACTCCGATCGCATGGTGGACTGGCGGCGCATCGTCGAGAGTCTCGGAGGGGATCTGCCCGAATCCAGTGAGGAACCGGTTCGCTTTCGGCGGGTCACCTTTGTTCCGGGGTCCGAGAGCAAAATCATTTCGGAAGTCAATCCTCGCGACGAAGAGCGCATCCTTCAGTCGATACGGAGTGCTTCACGGCAAGCGGACTTTGTCATCGTCAATAGCCACTCGCACGACCCGAACAACAACATCCTCGAGCCTCCCGACTATATTCAGGAGTTTGCTAAAAAGTGTGTGGACGCTGGCGCCGATACGTTTATCATCCACGGACCCCATCAGCTTCGGGGCGTCGAGGTTTATAAAGGCAAACCCATCTTCTATAGCTTGGGTGACTTCGTTCTCCAGCTCGAGACCATCGAACCGATGCCCGATGAAATGTACGAGCGCTTCGGGCTCGGCCACGAGTCCCTCGCCGGCCAGCTCTACGACACCCGCTTCAAAGGCGACACCGTCGGCTTCCCGTCCAATCCGGTGTGGTACGAGAGTGTAGTGGCGGTGCCTGTGTTTCGAGGACACCGAATGATCGAAATGAAGCTCTACCCAATCGACATCGGACACAAACTCCCTAGGCCGCAGCGAGGCACGCCGCGTATGGCGCAAGGGGCGTTGGCGGAAAAGATCATCGACCGCCTGGCGACTCTGTCCGAGCCTTTTGGAACGCGAATCGAGCTCGAGAACGGGATCGGCGTTTGGAGGCCGGGTTCATCGACGACTACAAATGACGATCGAGAGTGATCAGGAAAGATGATGGATATGAAAAAAAAGCGGATTGGCAAGGACGAAGTCGAGAGCATCAAGGGTGCCTTCCAGAAGGCTGCGGCGCGAGCTGCAGAAGGCCCGGCAAGAAGAGAACGGAGAACCGAAGACATCTACTATGGCGATGTACCCACCTTCATGGAGCTTCCCTTGGCCCGAAAGCCCGAGCAACTGGAAGGCGCCGACGCCGCGATCCTGGGCTTTGGCTATGAAGGCCTCACCGCCAAGTCGCCGTCTCTATCCGCGCCCGCCACCGTGTCACGGCCAAGGCCGGGGTCTGTCTACTGGAGAATGGGAGCCGATTTCGCGCCGGAAGCGATCCGGCGGTACTCGATGTTTTATTCCGTTCACCACAACCGGGGTTACTTTCCGGAAATCGACAAGGACCTGGTTCTCCTGGACTACTTGAAGATCATGGACTACGGCGACGTGGAAGTCGTTCCCGAGGATACCGAAGAAACCCTGAGACGAGCCGAGGAAAAAGTGTCTCACATCGTGAACGCAGGGGCCTTGCCTATCGTTCTCGGTGGAGATCACACCATACCCATTCCCACTCTGCGGGCGATCCTCCGGGGACGAGACACGAATATCGGTCTGGTAGCCTTTGACGCCCACATGGATCTTTCGCAGACGCCGGAGTGCTGGGCGTCGGTGCAATGGGCGAAGAGCTTCGAGCTGGGAAGGTTAAGCCCCAGAAACTTCGTCCTGATAGGCATTCGCTCCAACCGGAACACCCTCTTCGAAAAGTACGCCGCCGAGGAGTTGGGCATTCGCTACTTCACCATCGATGAAGTCAAGGAGGCCGGCATCAAGGCCGTGGTTCGAGAAGCAATTGGCCTTGCCAAGGATGGAACTGATGGAATTTACGTCTCGCTCGACATCGACGCCATGGAGCCGGCCATGGTTCCTTCCCAAAAAGCACCAGAGCTGTGGGGGTTGACGATAGATGAAATTATGACGGCCCTGAGGATGCTGTCTCGAGAAAAACTGGTGGGCTACGATGTTTGTGAGATGACGCCGGACTACGACGTAAACGGCATGGGGGCGCAGTTTTGTGCCCGAACCGTCGTCGAGATCCTGGGAGGTCTTGCACTACGGAGGCGGAATCTGTAAACCTAAGAGATAGGATTCTTCTCTGGGGCGTTGTTAAGCGCGGTGCCGTCGACGACGAAGAGGGTGTCGTCGCAGTGTCCGAAACCGTCCGACGGTCGGAAGTTCAGATTGCCTTGCGGGCTCTCTGTGCCAAATATCGCTGGTCGAGACACTGCCGGATAAAAGACTTGATAACAGCTTGCCGGCTAATATTCATTTGCCGCGCAGCCTCGTCCAATTCGGCGAGCATCTCCAAAGCAAAGTCGACATTGACTCTTTGGATCGGCGGCATCATCTTTCCCTTGTTAGTAAAAAACTTGGAGATATCCGCGCCCTTGTCCGCCATACGAGCAATCTGTTCTGCGGTTACCTTCTTTTTTTTATGAGTTTTTTTCATAGAGTCTCTGTTCCTCTCGAGTTGCTTTCCAAAGGGTTACGAGATGAAGATACTCCCCTTCTCCATCCGTTCGAACTTCAAAAACGACTGAATAGAGCCTGTCACCCACCCACCCTATCGCCCGGTATTGCTCGGGTAGATCTGAACGTTGATCAAAGTAGTAAGGTTGATGCCAAAGAACTTGCGCCTCTTCGAAACCGATTCCTCTCTTGGGATTTTTCCTGAGTGCCGCGCTCTTTCTTTTGCTGAATTTGAAGCGCATATTCTATGGTATAACTGTTATACCTACTCGTCAAGCTGACGGGAAGGACAGAAGGCGAGAAGTGAGTTGCTCGGTTCCCAAAGTCCCTGGAAATCCGGCACTGCTTCCGGGTGGATCACTCGGTTCGAAGTACATTTACCGGATCCACCTGACTCGCTCGTTTGGCCGGCATCAACGTAGAGACCAGAGCGATCGAGAAGACGACAACCGGCACGGAAGTCAAAATCCAAGGATCCCATGGGGTCACTTCATAGAGGAGTGACTCCAGAACCTGCCCGGCCGAGAAAGAGACAGCAAGTCCCGCGGCAACGCCGCGAGGGTCGGCCAAAGCCCTTCGGACATGACCATTCGAACGATCTCGGCTTTGCCGGCGCCCATGGCGATGCGGATGCCGATCTCACGCGTTCGCTGCGAAACGAGGTAGCCCAGAACTCCGTACAATCCCACCGCCGCGAGGCTCAGAGCCAGGGCCGCAAACAAGCCCAACATCAGCAGGTAGAAACGAGTGGGTGACACTTCCTTCTGTACCACCTCGGCGATGGTCTCGACATTCTGGAGGGGAAGGTTGGGATCGAGGGCTCGGACTTTCGAGCGAATCGCAGGGAGAAGGGTCTCGACGTCGAGCCGGCTTCGGCTTGCCCCTAGCGCCGCCCGAACTGCGATCTCTCCGGTCCGTGCCGAGGCCCGGATCCACAGCAGGTTCGCGACATTTGCACCGGCGATGAGCAGCACTGCGGTCACCG
>SDBT01012021.1_pt1 | contig 13905 bp, 14 predicted proteins | sample 2277101 | NCBI WGS metagenome assembly SDBT01 (sample SAMN10404973, study PRJNA504765) | marine sediment metagenome | isolation source: marine sediment core GS10_PC15, 103 cmbsf | place: Arctic Ocean: Southern Knipovich Ridge | collected 2010 | reverse complement strand
AACGGGCCCGGACGCCGCGCTAGCCTGGGGTGGGACGAAAGGAATTTCCTATCCCTAGCTGCGTATCGTGCAGCGCGATCCATCTGTCGCTACCGACTCCCGTGCACTTGCTTGCGAGCCTCACCCCCCAGACCCGCGACGCAGGGCCAGAACAATCACAAAACCCCGGAGGGGAACCCCTCCTGCGCAGTGCGTCACGCAGACACCGACATATCGACCCCCTCAGCGACGACCGCCTGGACCGCCACGGGCGGGAAGACACCATGAACGGGGTTCGCGAAGGAGCGGACCCCTCAGGTTGCTTCAACGGGCGGGCCAAACGAACACGAGATTCAGCCAACCCGGAAGTGACAAGCGCACGGCAGTTCGGTCTACCACGCAGCACGGATTAGACTGATCAAGGCGCCGCGCCTGTTACCAACGACTGCCCCACCACGAGCAGCGCGTGCACCTGAGGATGGGCCAGTCCACTCGTTCTTCGGACATTACGCCGTTCTCGAGGGGACCGTTACAATTCGAACAGCCGCCTGATTCCTTCTCTTCCATGTGTTCACCTCCAGGGACACGTGCGCGTGCCCTGCTCTCAACAACCAGAGGAGGGCACGTGCAACCAATTCTTGCCGCATTGGTTCCGCTCCCAGCATGAAATCCGGCACCGCTAGCCTCCCTGACGAGCGAGTGGTAATAGAACCTCTGCCAACTCCTTACGCTTCCCCGACCAGTGCGGTACTTGGATGTACAATCCTGCGGTACGAGCGTCCGTCCTATCCGGATCTCACATGGTGCCAGGAGGTTGTTTGGCGACAGATCCACCGTCGTTTGACGTGTTTGTCTCTCATGCAAGTGAGGATAAGGACTCCTTCGTTAGTCCCCTTGTGGCACGGCTCCAGGACGAGCACGTCGAGGTGTGGTACGACGAGGATACCCTCCAGCCGGGGCAGAGCTCGGGTTCAAGCATTCCTTGGCAACCCGGAACCTCTCCCGACCTCCCTTCTTGCGTGCTACAGTCAGGGCTCGGAAATGCACGTGCCAATCCATCTACTCGCGCAGCAGTTGCATGTTCTGCTCGAGAACGCCAGGGATCGTCCGAACGGGGCGACACAAAAAGAATCTCTGAAGAAGGCAGAACCGGCTGCGCAGGCAGCGGCGCAAGGTGACACCGCAAGAACGATCGAGAACCTCAAGAAGGCTGGTAAGTGGGCACTGGACGCAGCTACGGGAGCCGGAACGGCGATAGCCGAAGCCGCGACCAAACAAGCGTTGGGATTATGACCGTATCCAGGAAAAACTGACGATCCCTCAAGGGGGAGCCCAAATGGAAATCTTCGTTGTCATCATTCCTATCGTCACGTTCATGGCTGGATACCTCCTTAGCGTTCTCGAACGAAAGCGGAAAGAGAAACAAAAACTCGACAACCTGAGGATGATTCTCTTCAGAGAACTCGGGGAGAATTTTCGATGGGTGAACCAAACGATTCCCGTGGAATCTCAAGACGAACAGCGTCAACAGCTTCCCGATCCGTTTGCGCTTGCGCTCTACGGGAGACAGCTATCGTATGACGTCTTCAACGCATATCTGGATCGTATGGATGGCCTCAAGCCCAAAGAGTTGGAGGCCGTGTTCGAGGCTTACCTCGCGATGCGGAGGATCTCGCTGGTCGCGGAAGACTACTTCGAAGGAAGACAACAAGGGGCAGACGACCTCGCGGGGAGGGCGACGCTTCTCTTTGTCTCGATGAAGACAGGTCACGGACTTCTCATTGAAGCGCTCCAACTTTTCAAAGGTGGTTCAGAACTGCTTGAAGAACTCGCAGCGCAGCAAGGGGTTATTCTCCAACATCAACAGATGGCAAGGTCCACCGTCATCAGACATGACCTCACTGCCCCACCAGGGTAGGGATATCTGAATGATCCAGATCGGCTCAAAACTTCACAACTCGTATCGAATAGTTGGTCAGTTGGGTGAAGGCGGGATGGGGAGGACTTTTCTTGCCGAAGACGAAAACCTAGATACAGCACTGGCCGTGAAAACGCTGAGAGCGGAGTTGATGGGCGATGAAGTCGTTGTTCGCAGGTTCACACGAGAAATCTGGGTCATGGCGAATCTCTCGCATCCAAACGTTGTGAAGATCCTGACCTGTGACGCCGAGACTGAAGAACCTTGGATCGCAATGGAATATTGCCCGAGGAGCTTGGACGACAACACGGCCGACTAGGCCGATCTGTCAATCCCTGTCGGCATGTGCGCCCCAACGTGTTTGCCTACTCCTGTGGAAGACGGGTCTACGTCAGACGCCACCTCATCCGATAGCATTTCCGCCTCGCACACGCCAATCAGCACGCTCTCCCGGGACGAAAGCGATGCCCACGAGGCCTGGACGCCGGCTTCGGACGGCAGCCTCGCCGCGTACTCCACCGGAATCGCGCGGTCTCTCCCAGCCGGTAGCGCTTCAGGCATACGATGACCCCCTTACACAGGGGCAGAGCTGATGATATTCTCGTCCACCTCGGTAGGTTGGAGGGGTAAATGACCGAATCAGTGGAACCTAAAGAAATCTTCCAACAGCGATGTGAGTACCACCGGAGCCTCACCACGCGCCGCTGGCAGTACTTCACAACCCTCCTGCTATTCAACGGCCTGCTGCTAAACAACTGGGGCCAGCTGAGTGAACTTGATCGCGCCCCGTTGGCAGGCGTAGTCGCCGTAGTGGTCTTGACCTGCATCTCGATCCTCCGGCTCCTAAGCCGGGTTCGAAGGCGAATTGCGAAGAACGCGGCTGAGATAAACGCACTCGCAGGAGTTGAGATCCATGAAGTTGGCAAGGTAAATTCCTTCGCCCCGGAGGGAATCACATTCTGGATGCTGGTTGCGTCCTCAGCAACCGGTCTTCCATGGCTTTTCCTTCTACTGCGAACAAACCCCGTAGTGTTCATGATCCTGTCCGCATTGCTTCTGGTGACTCTGGTGAGCCTGAAGTGGCGCCACTAGAAGCCACCGCGACAGCGTTGCATCAAGCTAGGGTTCTGGCTCAGAGCATTCCGTCAATATCGGATCACGAGACCAGGAACCGCGCTTGCCACACCCTGAATGTGCTACTGAGACAGGCCATTGGGGAGAAGGAATTCCACGAGTCACTCGACCGCTTCTTCGCGCAGTGGGTATGTGAAGTCCAAGATGTGGAACTCGCTGTCGCTATTGGAAGCCTATACACGGCCGCTTGCGCGGAACTCCTGAGGACTTTCAATGAAATCCCTCACGACTTCGACACTGGTCTGTATCTTCAACAGCTGCTCGAGTGGGAAAAACACAACGCAGACCAAACGCTCAGCGATTTCGAGTTCCATCCAGACATGGCAGGCCTTATTGACCGCCTTGTTCAAAGGGAGGACGAGCTAATTGCGTGCGCCAAGATGGCGTACGAGGTAGTCAAGTCGCAGAGGCCAGAGGATCCCAGAGGATACGTGGGCCTTGCTCAGCTAGACATGTTCCCCGCTTGGCGAGACAGGCAGTTTGTGAAGAGACAGGCCCGCGCAAAGGATATGCTCCTGGAGGGTTTTCGAAGTTGCAAGGATGCCTATGCCTTGATCCACAACTACTTTCTGCAATTCGGCACCCTAGAGGGGACCGGTCTTGATCTAACCGCCGTCGCACCTAGGGCTCGCACCGCGGCCAGCATTCTGTCCCAGAATAACGTCACTGCAACAACCAGGATTCACACAACAGCGTCATCTGGCGATATCAATCTTCACGATCTGTTCATCCTCCTGGAACAACGATACAGAGAGACACCTACTATTGCTCCGCTCATTGAGCGAGCGGTTCTTCAGAAGGCGCTTTCATCAATAGTCCTGGTGCAATCTGAACCAGAATTCGCTGCCCAGGCGAAGGAGGTGACCGTAGATTTCGTCCGACTGATCGAAGAGCTTCGCGACAAGACAGGCGTCACGACGCCAGTCTCGAATGACGTACAGGACTGCTTGAATTCCGGAATCCGCACCCTGTGCAAATACCCATTTCGGGACGCCGCCCCGTACAACTTCACCATAGACTACTCAGACCTCCTCAACTACCTTGAGAAATCAGATGCTCTTTTTCGGACCCAAGCCGAACGGATTCACTACTATGCTATCTCGACCGTGGTGTCCGACTACAATCTCTTTGACCACGCAATCGGAGAAGCCGCAGACAGACCTTCATTTGGAGTACGTCTGGTTCAGTGTTTCGATCTCCTGAAACTCAAGTTGGTGGACTTTGAATCATTTCGAAAACGCGTCACGATTGCCGATGACTTCGTACACCTGATTGAAACTCCAACTCTCAGAATGAATGAACCGTCAATCCCGAAGTGGGAGGCTGAGTTCGCGGCTATCTGGAGAGAAAGGGGACAGCGCGACATCGCGAACGAGTTGGCTGCCGCCCTACCCACGACGCGGCTCTATAGGCATCTTCGCATGTTCTATTTGTACGAGTCAGGGCACTTCAAACGAAAGGCCGAAGAGGCCACTGTCCAGATTGGGAGCTGGATTACCGGATTAGAGAAGGTTCGGCGGCCAACATGCTTCGACGATCAGTTCTCTCGGTACCATCTGAATCGCGCGTTCCTCACGACAGTTTCTTTGGCGAAGATTCTCAATGCCAACCACTCCGTAGCAGACAAACCCGAGGACCCAGTCGATGTCCTGCGCGTCGTGTTTCGAAACCTTGGCGGCCTCGACCCTGAGAAGTTGGCTGCTCATCTTCACGTAGGCTGATGCTTGAGCACAGTCTCTCCCGAGGCGGCATGCCCAACAGGCTTCGATCCGGCATCTGTACAGGCACCAGTCGATCTGGGCATGGCGGGTCATGGCATGGTGAAAGGAGACACCGATTCACGCCAAGTAACCCCTCAACGCGGACACTTCATCAACACGCGCCCTTTCTCTACGCCTGACACCCAATTGTCCGCACTCGTCGGAAATTACACCATGGAGGGGAGCTACGTTGGAGGAATCGCCATGGTAAACGGGAGCCGGGCCGCGGTTGCCACAACTCCGCCGCGGGTCCGCGAGGAGAGGTAACCAACAACGAAACCAAGATATCAAGGGGCGTCTCACCGGCAGATGGTCGGGCAGGTAGGAGGCGGCCGTTCCTCGTGAGCGTGTCAGCCTCTGTCAGGTGTTCAGTCGATCGATTCGAGGATCAACTGGAGGAAGACGGGGATTGAGGAGAAAAGGATGACCGAGGCGGCGGTGATGAACGACTTGACTCGAAACGGCCAGATGTCGATCGCGTCGATCTTTTCCCGGAGTTCGAGGAGAGTCTTCACCTTCTCGAAGTCTACTTGCGATTCCTTGGGGGTGGCCTCGTCAAGCGTCTTGTAGAAAGAAAGGTGGAGCTGCTTGTCGATTGCAAGGACTGCTGCCTCTTTGGCTTGTTTCAGCTTCGCGACGATTGGGGATGGCGGGATGGCGAGTGTGGCGAGAATAATGAACGCTGCGAAGAAGGAGTACGCGATGACCCAGCCGGTGATCGGCAGGACTGAGAAGAGGATGCTTGAAATACAGATGCAGATGTAGAGACTGGCCAGAATCGCTATGCGTCGCGTTGCACCGAGTACAAAGGCGGTGCCCGGATTATTGACCTGCCAGAGGTTGACTTTGATGATCCGACCCATGCTGAGGGAGCGGATGAAGAAGGTGATGAGACCGCAAAACGCGATGCCCGTAACGAAGTTGACGACAAACATAAACCCCGCCAGTGCGCTCCTCAGGATTACGTCATCGTTCCAGACGTCAAGCACCATCGGGGCAGCGCCGATGGTGAGACCGTAAAGGATGCCTGTGAGGGTCATGCGCCGCGGGTTCATGACAGCTCGGCACATTGCTTCGTGCTCGGCGAAGGCCTCGGAGGGATGCTCTTTTGCGCAGCAAAAGAGAAAAAAGCCGAGACCTTTGTTCCGGATATACTTGTCGATGTGGGCGAGTCCAATAGCGAGTATGGCGGTGGCGCCGATGAGCATACTGACAAACCATGCGTCAAGAACGACGGAAACCCTTAGCCACTGGAGTAGTACGTACCCCGTGCCGGTGAGGAAGGTGGCACCGATAAGCACGGCTTGCGCGATCAGTGCAGTGTATCCCCGATCGGTCACTGAGCGCCGGAACGTCTCGTCCGCATCGCTGTCAGCGTCGACGCCCAGCACGGCCGATGAATCGTTCATGGAGCTCCTTTCTCGGCGAGCAGCGCCCGAAGGACAGTGGCGTATTGGGGCGCGTCTTCGATCATTGGCGTGTGACCGACCCCTGGCAACTCGACTAAACGCGCGCCGAGTTGGGCGGCGAGGGCGTTGCTCGCTTCCTGGGTAGCAATTCTGTCGTGTTGACCGCGGAGAATAACAACTCGATTCGTGGGCAAGAGTCGTTGAATAGGCAGCCCTCTCACGGCGCAGAGTTCGCGGTAGAGAATCTCAGAGGTGAGTGGGTCGGTGTCGAGCAGGGCGCGCACCACGATAGGGTGGACATCCTTGAGACGGTGAACCGTTCCGAGCGCTAGGATACGTGCCGCCTTCATGGAGATCGACGAAGGGATTACCTGGAGGAGGCGTAAGGATGCTGAGATGACACCTTTTCCGCCAAGTGCTTTCAATCCACGCGGGAGACCTCGCGCTGGACACCCACTCAGCAGAAACCGGTCCGACGTGAGTGCCAGTTCCTCAAAGCAGGTGAGCGTGAGCACGGCACCTAGCGAGTCGGCAACGATGCCAAAGAGGGGCCGCTCGTTGGAGAGTTTCGTTGCTGTTACGGAGAGGATGCGGGCGTAGGCTGCGAGCGCGATGGCGCGACGTTCGAGCGGCGGAGAAGCTCCAAATCCTGGGAGATCGATAGCCACGGTTTCGTAGTCGGTACCAAGTTCCTCTTGAACGAGCTGCCAGATCTCGCCGGAGTGATTCCAGCCGTGTACAAAAAGAACGCGGGGCCCCGTACCGACGATCCGCACATTTACCGTTACGGCGGCGCCGTCGACGGTTAACCGAAGTCTTTGTTGTGTGTTCATTACTTTCGCGGCCGTTACGCACGACCCCTCATACACACCGGATTGATCGTCCAGCAAAGTGAGAGACGACACGGCGGTCCAGTCAGGCTGATTGTAGCAGCCGCTGATAAGTGACGCCTCGGCATGCTGCTCTCTCATCTGATCAGAACACTGCTGTCAAAAACCTTTCGGGCACGAGTCTCGTTCGCACAAATCCCCGTCACCACGACGACACAACCAACGAAATCAAAACGGCAATCGAGATAGAACGCTCCACAACACGTCCAACGACGGCCGATCTACCACACTCCGTGGTGGTAGACTCAACAACCGGATCAATATTGCGAATGGGGTTTGTTCGGTGAGCAGACGTGGCAACATTCTGAAACGTTGGGGCGATATCGCTCTCCTCGCTGTCATAGGAGCAGCAGCGACAGCAATTATCGCGCCTTGGATGATGCCGATCATCAGGAAACACATTGTCGAGCCAGGATTGATCATCCCAATGCTGGCCCTCGTGATGCTCTTCACGCTTCGCTGCGCCTGGAAACGACCGTTGGCTTGGCTCGGACTTCACCACCTGCCACCCTACCCGCCGGCATGGGTTGCTGGACTCATCGGATTTGTCTTGTTATCCACGTTTTGGACGGTCCATCCGAGGGCGTTCACAGCGGCAGGCGGAACAGAAGCCGACCGTTTCCTACTCACCTACCGAATATTTCCATTCATCCCGTTAGCGTGGTGGCACGCCATTCTCATGATCCTCCTCGCGGCGGTAGTCGTTTGGCGCGTCGAACGCGTCAGACCAACCAAAAGACGCCGGGAAACAAGGCGAACACAACCACCCCCTGTGACCCAGGAATCCAGAAACAGCGAAGCCGGCCGCCTCGCATCAGACTTTGAAGCGCTGAAGACCTGGCTTCGCTCAGATGTCGAGATCGATGATCCGGCGATGGATGCGTTCGGACACGACCAAGTGGCAAAGAGGATTGCCCGACGGCTCATAAACAACCAATCATCCGGCGAGGCAGGACCGACGGTAGCGCTGGTCGGCGAACTCGGCTCGGGGAAATCCTCCATCAGGAACCTCGTTGTTCGGCATTTGCGTGAGGACGGGCTCCTCGAAAGGAAAATAATCGTCGTATCGATAAGCCTGTGGCCCTTCGACTCGCCAGAAGCCGCTGTCCGCGGAATCCTCAACAAGCTCACGGAAGATCTGTCGCGCCATGTCAACGCGACGAGCATCACCGGCCTTCCTGAACAATACGTGCAGGTGATAGAACATTCTGGAGGCCGTTGGTCCCTCCCAGCACAGCTCTTACGCGGACCGTCAACACCTGAAGCCGTCCTTGAGCAGTTTGAGAGGATCGCGACGGCCATTGGCCTGATCGTGGTGCTCTGGATTGAGGATCTTGAACGATTCGCGGCCGCAGAGAATCTGCCAGGAGAAGGCGGAGGCCGTCGCGAGAATGAACGATTGGCACCGATCCGGTCGTTGCTCTATCTGTTGGATAGAAAAGACCGCATCACTGTTGTCCTCGCAGCCAACACGCTGGGGCCTCGCTTTGACATGGAAAAACTGGCACGCTTTATCGAGCGACCACCACGACTCGACCCACAACGCTTCGGAGCAGTACTCGATTTCTTCCGGGCAGAATGTCGCGGAATGCTAGGTCGATGCATCGACCCATCCCCTCCCCAAAGTCGGAGCAGCCTCAACACGCTGTCACCGCATGAAGAAGCATGGCTGTTGAGATTCCGCGATCGCCAAACCCTCCGATCCGCCCTCGCATTCCTGTGCCGAACGCCGCGTCAAGTGAAGCAATCGCTCCGTGCAGCCCTCGATGTGTGGGAGCAACTCGTCGGGGAGATCGATTTCGACGACGTTCTCGTCATGAGCGTGCTCAAGATTGCTGAGCCTAAAGTCTTCGCCCTCGTTGAGGAGCACATCGACAAACTACGCGATGGCCCCCGAAAAAATGAAAAGTCCTCGCAGGACGAGACATTCGACAAGCGGCTAGCAGAAACACTCTCTGGCGATCGTCGGCGGGGCCTTAAATCGATTGAGGCGATTCTCGACTTCGTGTTTCCTCACCGCCATTCACCACCAGATCCGCACTCGCTGCCCGAAAGACCACAAGGAGTCGCCGTCGACCGCCATGTATCCTATTGGACCCGCTACTTGAGTGTCCCCTCACTCACAGAACAAGAACGCGACCAGCCGATCCTCGAGAGCATCGACCAATGGGAAACGGACGGCCAGGGTTCGCTGCCAAAACTCGTAGCCGATCCCGAGCGTTCGGAGGCCGTGGAAACCTTCAGCAGAAAGATGTCGCCCTCACGATTGAATCAGCTCTTGCGGGCCGTGATTATCGACCGTCTGCGGGAGGGCACCACGAAATGGCCAGAGGACGAACACGGCACTCGCAAACCGCCAGGGATCGTAGGGATCTGGCGGATCTTGCACCGCAATCGGATAGACGAGGAAGGGCTCGAAGCAACGCTGCAAGAATCGGTAAGAGAAGTTACCGGTCGAAACCTAGCGCTTTCCGACGAGCTAATGCACTACTTCGCAACAGGGGAATCAGGCGTAGCCAACCTGTTGAGCGACTTGGCTATCTCGGAGCTGCGGCGAAGCCTGGAAACACGGCTCGCCCAGTTGTCTGAAACAGAAATTTCAGACGGCCTCCGCGGTGCCGCACCATTCGTCCTCGTCCGTTGTTGTTGGAGCTTGGATCGCTTGCGTAAGGGAAACCTCGACGGTCTTCCATTTGAGAACTGGGAGGGGTTCGCCAATAGGTTGCTGGACGCCCTCGAGAGCGAACCCGCCGTCGTGCTACCTCAGGTTCTGCCGTTCATCGTCAGCAAAAACGAATCTGCATCTTCAGAAGAGCCGGTCTTCGACGAAGAGTTGGCGAGGCGCCTGTTCGACTATGACCGCCTGCTCAAACTCCTTCGGGAACACCTTCACGCTGACGCGGTGGTGCACCCTCACCTTGAGGGTGTCTACAAGGCTGTCAGCGACGGGATACTTGGAAAGTAACCTCGTCTCGTGGACCGTCTTGGTGGCCCGGCAATGAAGCAGTAATTGACTAGCGTTGGAAACCCTCCTTACGGAACACCTACTGACCAACTCGAAGTGTCGACAGCCACCCCTGTGGAGCCACAATATGCGTCAGCAGCGACAGTTTGGGCGCAGCAACGACCGGCCACCGAGATCGAGACGACCAATCCGTCCCTCGCAGGCGTTGTGATCCCGCGAACCAGGGAGGACTACAACGATCTGCATCGCCTGTAGGGGGAGCCACCTTGGGACTAGACACGTTCTCCGGTTGTGCATTCTCCCCCGTTGTGTTCAGGAGCGTGGCTTCGTCGACCTACCCGATCTATCGCCGCGACAACCAACAGCCCGAGCGAGAAGAACACGTACCCGACGCAACGGGAAAACACCCTAACGAGGTTCGCAACCGCGCGAACCCCTCAGGTCACTTCAACGGGCGGGACCAAACCATTGAATTGCACGCGCGCACACATGGCTCCGCCGATCACACTCGCGCGTTTCGTCGAACCTCCTTTTCCTGATTCATATGGCATGCTTATAGACGAAAAAGGAACCTCAGCGCGGTACTGACCAATACCACCCTGGAAAAAGCCCCGACCATGACCGGCGACACACACTGTCGAGTAGCGAAACTCGCATTGGCGCGCCTCGTGACGGAGGAACGCTCCATCCTTGATCCCAGGTGGGATGCTATCGAAGCTGGCGCCACTCTGTCCGATCACTTCAGAGTAATGTGGGAACCGGCTGAACCCGGTGACGATAAGAAACAGTTGGTCCATCGCTGTTACGTTGACAGCGCGGATCCCAAGGACCACGGCTGTGTCACCAGAGCACTGGACCACGCAGAAGGCAGCATCGCCTTCATCGAGGACTACCTCTCCGGTGCGCTAGACGACGCCTATACCGAGGTAGAGTTCCTTGAAAACCTCGGCATGTTCCTTGGAGTCACAAGCCACCACATCGCCGATCTCTGCACGCCCGTGCACGTCGGCCATCACTTGGACTTCCGCTCGCTTGGGTATCCATCCTTGGCGCGCTTCCATAGCAAGGTTGAACGTGACATTCAACGGTATGCGAAAAACGCGTTGCCTGAACCGACAGAACCGTTACTGGTCGATCTCAGGGCAGAGTACTTCTGGACAATCGCAAGAGACACCTACCACCACTCATTCACATGCCTCGAAGATGTCTATCGCGAAGCTACCGATGAGCGCATCGCTAGGATGGCTTCCCAGGCAATTTCCACCGCAGTCGCGCACACCGCGAATGTCTGGCACACGGTGCTGACACGGACGAACATCACAGGAAGGAGCTGGTCGTCTCAGCCCTTTCACTGGCGTGTTGATACCGCTGATTTGTAACTCCTCGCCGTAGCCCGCTTTCGCCAAACCTGGCACCGTGACGCCCCCTGGAAAATCCTAAGCTGCCTGCGGTGGGCCTTCTGCACTTGACTCTGGGTCGCAGGTCTCTGTTCGTCAGGGCCAACACTTAGGCGCAATCCAGTTACACGCGCGAGACCGCCTTCGGCGAGGAGCTTCAGTCTATCCAGCTCCCGCCGATTACTCTGCCGGGCTTGACGGGGCCAGTGCGCCGAAATAGACTGACTAGTACGAATTGGAAATTCACGACAAACACAGCATTCGGGACGGAGTCTCGCAGATGTTCATAGCCCGCAGCCAGCCGACCACCGTTGAGGATTGGTCGCTCGAGGCGAGCACCGAGAGGGACGCCAATCATCTATCCTAGTAGAGGAGCCAGACGATGGTCCCCACACACACCATTAACGGCCTACCGCTCCAGACCGGCGACCTCATCTGCACTACCGACGGGGATGATCAAGACATCACTGGCCACTTCTGGCGGCTGCTAGGGAAGCTGATCCCCGGCGAAATCGACCACATCATCGTCTACGTCGGGCCAGGCGGTCGCTGCATCGAAGCCGGAGCACGAGGGAAGGTCATCACGTTCGAGACCTCAGGGGAGGTCTGGGACTACTCCACCATGCTGAACCAGCGAGGCGTCCGCGATCATCTGATCGGCGTCGCCTACCCGCTGGAAGGTAGGAATCTACCCGAGGATGAGCTCGCGCGAATCCGAGTTGACGTCGCATCCTACTGCCTCAAGCAGGCGGCGGCAGAGAAGCCGTACAACATGAACTTCTTCGACTCGAAGACCGAGGACGCCTTCTACTGCAGTCAGCTCGCATACCTGGCGTACCGGCGGAACGGGATCGACCTCAACACCGGCATCGGTGTGCCGGATCTGCCGTTCTCTGAGCGGATCGTGTTTCCACAGGAGATCTGGAACGGGTGTCATCACCGGCGAGCCAAACCCTGAGCCGGCGACCACTCAGGAGAGATTGGAGGTTCGTATGCGAACGATCATTCACCTTAGCGATCTGCACATCGGCCCTGGAAAAGAAGCCAAACGGGCGAGAGTGGCGTTTCGGGCGATAGCGGCGAGTCACCCCGGAGTCCCCGTGTTGATCACCGGCGATCTCACGAACTCGGCATCGAAGAGGCAATTCCAAGCGACCCGCCAGCTCCTCAATGGTCTGGCCAATACCAACCCAATCCTGGCTGTGCCAGGAAACCACGACTACGCGTGGAAGGGCATCGTTGCCGAATTCCGACCCAGCGCATGGCAGAACTGGATCAACTACCTTGGCGCTCCGCTGGGTTGGGGAGTGCCTGATGTGCCCTGGCTGGAGAAGGGCCACACGCCCGCGGGAGTTGACGGCCTTGGTGTCTGGGAAAGCGGCCAGATCGCTTTCTTCGGAGTCGACTCGGGTGACCCAGAAAACAAGGTGAGGACCTCCCGCGGCTACATCAGCCAGACCCTTGCAACAGCCCTCGCTCACGAGCTGACTGCTCGCAGCGACAAAATCCGTATCGTCTTCCTCCACCACCACCCGTTCTTCGTCAAGAGCGAACTCAAGCTGGTCGGATCGGACCGGTTCTTGAACGCAGTGAAGGACAACTGCGAACTGCTGCTGTTTGGCCACAAGCACGACTATGGACTGTGGCGAAACAGGTCCTGCAATGGTGGAACAATCCCGCTCATTGTCTCCTCGCACAAGACCACGAACAAGGTGCTTCAAGGGGAATGTCTGGCGTTCACGGTTATTGAGATTCCTGACCTCGGGACAGCCGACGGCGTGATCAGCCACCGCATCGAGGTGATCCAGTTGTGATTCGAGCGGGCCGTAACCAGCGAGTGGAGACCGCCCACAGCCGCACCGACCGGAGGACGCGAGCGAAACCCCTCAAGTGGCAAGAAAGAGGGACCGGTCCTCCTATCACAAAAATGATTGGGTGTTTTCGACCGAGGTCCACGCTCGCTCGGCTGGCTATCCCATCCGGAATTGACGTCCGTCACCCTCGCTGTTGTTCCTTCAACGACTGGATCATCGTGTCTGGGACTCTGACGGAAACCGCATCCCGAGCTGCCAAGAGGATTCCTGCCGCCTTCTGCATACCACCCAGATCGCTCGCTATTCTGGCATGCATCGGCCATACTCTTGTGTGGTTCTCGCCGAACCGTCAATGGATTCGCGCAGGAGTGCATGTGCAACCCGAACGCTTGCGCCGCGGGAACGAGTTTCAAGAACGTGTTCAAGCCGACTGGTCGGGACAGATCGAAGGTGCCAACGCTCGGAAGGAGCGGTTCGTTCGCCGCACATTCGGTCCGGGAAGCCAGAGGGATTGGCGCGGTCGTGTCGATATCTTCATCGATCTGATCGACAACTTCGTCACCGTCGTTGAGATCAAGGCGACTGATTGGGATAGGGTCAAGCACCGACGAAAGCTTCTGGCAAGGCATCGCCGGCAGG
>SDBT01012020.1_pt1 | contig 13906 bp, 9 predicted proteins | sample 2277101 | NCBI WGS metagenome assembly SDBT01 (sample SAMN10404973, study PRJNA504765) | marine sediment metagenome | isolation source: marine sediment core GS10_PC15, 103 cmbsf | place: Arctic Ocean: Southern Knipovich Ridge | collected 2010 | reverse complement strand
AACGGGTCCTGCGGCAGAGGTTGGGTAGATGCTGAGGTCACAGGCGATGGGGGAGAGGGCTCAGCCCCATCGCTCTCCTGGCCCCGGGCGGCGCGTGAACCGCCGATAGGCAATGTGATTGGTAGTATCATCGCCATTAGCCCGACAGCGACAACTCTCAGTATACGTGCAACTGCTTTATAGTGCAGGATCGGCAATATTGGTTGCCCTCGCGTCTTATTGTATCTGTTTATTATGATTCCCATGTTTTCGCGGAAAGGTCCCCACTGTGCTTGCGTACACTTTCGCCCAACAGCAACAATTGGGCGGGGTTTACCGCCAACAATAGGCCCGTTCTCCACAGCTCCTACTATCACCTGTTGGGACAATGCTAAGCCCGAATAGTGAATCACTGGCCGGGGGATCGTGGTGATACTGCAGTGGTAGCTACTAATGATCAACGCGGCAGTGGCGATTAAAAGTCCATGGCATAATAGATGTCGCGATCCAGCCCCGGACACTGCTGGCGGAGATAGTACTTACTCAGGGCCACTTGCGCCTGCAGTAATGCCTCCATCTCCTCGTTGGTTCGATACGTATACGGATTAAGCTGCGCCAACCGCTCGTGGCTGATTCCTTCCACCCGAGTAGGCACCAGCACCTTCTCACCCCATACTGGATGGGGCGCGTACTCTACGGCACCTCGTGTCGCTTGAATCAGGAATAGTGCCGTCTCTTCAATAGCCGGATCAGTGCCGCCTACGGGCTGCTTCCTACCGTGCTTTATCTTGAAAATAGCCCGCGGGACCGCGTATTCCTGGCCATTAAGTGCTACTGTATCCCATTCATACTTGGCCCCGATCTTGCCAGTTGTGTTTATTTGATACACCTCAATGGGATCGCCGGCCTCAGCACGTTTACGCATAAAACCCTGTAGGCGTGTGACATGATGCGCATTGCCCACCCCCATAGTAAACGGTAAGCAATACCGGCTAGAATACTTCGTCTCCCCGGCGCCTTCCTGGCTCTGGGCAGGATGGCCGACTGTCCGGCCATCAGCCAGCACTTTAGCCGCGAAGTTAATATCGTTGAGTTTGAGCCACGCATAGTCACTTGTATAGCCTGGGCTAATGAATACCACCGTGGTAGAAGGCTCAGTGGAATCAACACTGCCATCAAAGTAGCCCATATCTTCAAGCCTTAATACGCTACGGGCATTCTGGTTGAGTTGCCCGTGGTACTGAAAGCGCTCACCGGCAAAGCTGACCTGCCCATCTTCATCCCATTCGGTATTCTCATGTAACGCCGTGGCACTCATACCGGCCCGATAAATTGCCTGTTGATGACGGCCCACTCCTTCTGTTTTTGTCCACGCCCCCCACTCGGCTCCATATACCCTATCCTCAAACCAGCCGATGACGTCATCATTCTTGATGGCTTGGTCGTAGACAATATCAGATAAATCTATCCCGAATCTATCCCTAAATACCGGGATGGTCTCTTCGTTAAATACGTACAGGCCATGGGTAGATTTGCCGCTGCCGGTCAGCCCCCATACACCCATTACTACTCGCTTTTCATCGCCTCGTACCGTCTTGACTGTAAATTCTCTCAGGGCCGCATGTTCTCCAGTGCCTCCCTGCTTATAGCAATGCAGTATCCAGTGGGACAGAAAGCCCTTTTTGACTTCGCCCTGGTACGAGCTCGCCGTGCTGATGGTGTAATTATGATTGGGGAAGCGAATCACCTGGAGCATCTGGCCCGCCCGGTCGGGTATGGATGGATTCCCCAGGTACTGAGGGATGAAAAACAGGACAGCATCAGGGTTCTGGCTGGGGTCAGCAGGAAAGCACAACTGCCGCCAGCGATAGGCGATGTCAGGATACTGAGGATCGCAATATAGCCGGCAGTGCATCTGGGCCGGGCACTCCGGGCTGCCCAGGTTGGCATCAACTTGAATCATCGGCCGTCCCTGGATATGTTCCAACACGCGCAGCATAAGCTGACGGTGATGCCCTTTAAGCTCATGTTCGCTGGCCACTACCTCTGTATTAGCCTCACTGCGGTGCCAGATATTTGAGCCCCATCCCCAACTATCATTCTTATAGTGGACCCCATAGTGTTGGGCCCTCTCCAATAGGTTGTCAGGGTTGTTTTGAATTGCCTCAATTCCGGCTGCTTCTTTGTCCTGGATCAACTCGGCAAATATATGGCGGAAGCTTTCAATGGTGATCTGTCCGGTGGTTATTGGCACACGTACCTCTCCTTACATATCATTATCTATCCACTTACGGCCGCTGGTAGCACAACTTGTAATAATAATATATTATTTGCTCGCTGGCCCATTATACCTTCTCGCCACCACAATTGCAAGCCCGTTGCTCCCGTGCTAATGCGGCGCTCTTGGTCCTCATGTCGTGGTTGATTACGGCTGCCCGGGGCTGTCGGCGTTTCCTTAGCCAAGCCCAGAAACGAAGCCCCCCTAACCAGTAGATGTAAATTTTTCTCTCTGGGGGTTGACAAAGATTTGGACATTTGGTATAATTGTGATTGTAAGGTGAATACTTGCTATCGGGATGAATTAGCAAGGCCTGTTTGTTTATAGCTTTAGTTACAGCTTTAAGGGGGGGGGGACATAATGTCCTCAAAAGTTGTTGTCCTCATTGGTATGTTGGTAGTAGTAGCAACGGTAGCTCCAGCCGACACGATATCCTCACAATACAAATCCGCTACCGAGACCTGGGAGTATACCGTAGATTTCAGTAACGCTCTTGCAGATACTTTTCGTGTATACCTGGACCCCAATATGTCCATAGCCTACTTAGATGGCATCACCGACGACTCTGCGTATTGGACTTCTCCGAGCACTTTGGGGATGGACTTCACCTGGAACACAATAACCCTGCCTTATCTGGAGTGGACTAAAACCAACCCTCTGTGGGGTGGCGGCACAGTCATATTCTCATATGACGACGCCCTGTACAAGCCAGTCGGGGGTTGGGTGATGGACCTGGCCAATCATCCGGGTCCCTTGCTGTATAACCCACCTTCCTATGCTACTGCACCGTCCACGGAGACTTTCGACGCTGGAGGGAGCCGCGATCAACAATCCGGGGATTGGGTAGCCATTACCCCCGAGCCCGCTACTATGACCTTGCTGGGACTGGGCTTGATTGGAGTGGCGGGTTTTGTGCGCCGCCGTCGCTCTACTTGAGCCTGCTTTCTGCTTCCCGTTTGCCACACCAAAGGCCGGGCAATGTTGCCCGGCCTTTTTATAAACAGCTTGCCTTGCATAAGGTATGCTGCTTTGGGGCTTCGGCATGGTCTTAGTTGTTTGCATCATTTTCATAATTGTGGTAAGGTGTAATATACGCAGGGAATGGGTATAACTTAACTATAAGGAGGCGAACTATGATGCTGCGCACCACCAAGTACAGTGCGGCAGGGTTTACTTTGATTGAGTTGCTCGTCGTCATTGCCATTATTGCCATCCTGGCGGCGATACTTTTTCCCGTGTTCGCACAAGCTCGGGCTAAAGCCCAGCAAATCACCTGCCTCTCTAACATCAAACAAATTGGCCTTGCCTTCCAGATGTACGCCAGTGATTGGGGCGGCCTTTCCCCTCCTCAGGACACCGACGGGGCCGGTACTCTGGGATATTTTAATTGGACCTATGGATGGAACAACTGGACTGCAGCCCCTATGTTTAAGGCCAGCATCGCCTACCTGGTATATGCACTTCATCCCTATATGAACAACTATCAGATATGGTTTTGCTCTCACGATGTATGGCAAGGTTTAGGGACCGAGCCTTTTGATACCTTGGCTCGAGCTACCGCTGGCGAGATTAGCTACAGCTATGCCGTCCAGTGGAGCACCTGGTTAGACAACCCGCCTTCAATGCAAGATCCTGCTTGTCCGGCCCAGATAGGTGAACCTCTTGACAGCATTAGGTCCAATCCATCCGACCAGCTCTTGATGACCGACAACGGATTCCCTGATAGCCCGGGGCCCACCCTAACCAATTACCAATTCGCGCATAATGAGGGCATCAACGCCATGTATTTAGATGGCCATGCCAAGTTTCTCCCTGGCGCCAGATATGCCTATACTCACCCGCCTTTAATTTGGTACGATGCTCCCTGAGCTCTGTGCAAGATATTAGGTTCCACTTGTTGCAAACGGCTCCCTTCCGGGAGCCGCTTGCATATCTGGTTATTCTTGTCCTTTAGGCCTGGCGCCGCACCGTGCCGTCAGTATAAACAGCTGGTCAGCAGATTAGCTCTTCACTTGAGTGCCTTGTGTGGGGGATATTATTCATTGATTATCTATACCTCAACATAAGCTCAAGGCCCTTATAGGTCTTTGCATAATGCCGACCCATGACTTAAGTGTTTACCGACCACCGGCTTAAATAGTGCCGTCCTCTCAGTGTAATAGATCGTATATTATACCGACCCACGAACTAACCAATACAGACCTATGACCCCGGCAAACACCCGACAACCCGCACTATTGCAGACATTAGCCATCCCGTATTAATGTTATAATTATATAAGTACAACAACACATTACCTACCGGCCACCTCAAGCTCTCCTTCCTGATAACAATTGTTGCATCTCCATCATAAATCTTCCAACAACACACAAAACCACAAAGGCCCCTTTCTATTGTACGAGGAAATAATTAATGTAGAGCTGATAATATAGTTTATTAGGTTTATATCTATAGGGGATACTATGCTATGACTACTATGCAGCGCTGGATACTAGGGGCCATCTTCATCGTCCTTTATACAGCACCAGCTTTTTCCCGGCCCATTGTATTGACACCAGCCATGGAACAACCCGGCCAGTCTTCCGCGCAACCCACTAGCGTCATGGCGGAAAGCTCGGATTCACCCGCCGAACCGGCACAGCTGACTACCGATACGGCTCCAGCCTACTACCGGCCGCCCACAAACCAGACTCAAATAGCCTACCCAGACACTCAAGCTCGCTTCTTGGGGTTGCCCAGGTTTGGCCTGGAGATATTTCAGGACCAACCTCAGCGCGACCCCCCCGAAGGCCAAGCAGCCAGCCCGGCGCCTGCTCCGCCCGAGTATATACTAGGACCGGGAGATGTGCTAGCTGTACGCTGCTGGCGAGGCCCTCGGGAGCATATGAATCATACAGCTACCATTGCTGCTGATGGGAGCATATATCTGCCCCTCTTAGGGCAGACTCTGGTGGCGGGCCAAACCCTAAGTGAGGATAGAGAGATCATCACTCGTGGTTACCAGAGGATGTACACTGACAGTCAGGTCAGCGTTGACTTGACTCAAATGCGGACCATCCAAGCATATGTGACCGGCGCAGTACAAGCGCCAGGTAAATACGCTCTGCCGGGTACTGCCACGGTTCTCAGTGCCCTGTATGCCGCGGGCGGGCCTTCCGAGATTGGTTCCCTCCGGCACATACGGGCGCTAAGGTCTTCGCCGGTAAATGGTACTATCGCCGTCGAGGAAATAGATTTGTACCCCTACTTACTACAGGGCCAACCCCTGGCCGGGGGAACCCTGCAAACCGGCGACACCGTGTTCGTCCCGGTAGTAGCCAAAGAAGTGGGCATTGCTGGAGAGGTGCGTCGCCCAGCTCGATACGAGCTAACCAATGCTGAGAACCTTGGAGACCTGATTGGTATGTGTGGAGGCATTCAACCCACCGGTGATGCAAACACTGTACACGTCTGGCGCAATACTCCAGCCGGCCGCCGCCTGCTATCGGTTGACCTAAACCAACCTACCGACACCGCAGATGACACTGAGCTACGCCCTGGAGACCTGGTAGAGGTGCTACCCGCACCAGAGGCAGCACTGGGCCTGGTGGAAATTACCGGCGCAGTAAAACGCCCGGGCCTATACGCCTATGTTGCCGGCCAACACGCAAGCGATCTAATCAGGAAGGCGGGCGGACTAAGTGATACCGCCCATACTAAGCAGGCTAAGTTACTACGGCGCCAGCCGGATCTTCACTATTATACAACCTACTTTTCAGTAGAAGTAGCTCTTAACGGCGACAGGGGAGAGGACCTGGCCCTTCAACCTTATGATAGGATAATTATCGGCGCACAGGCCGAGATGGAGCCAGTTTTCCAGGTAGTGGTCCAGGGGCCAGTAGCGCGCCCGGGGGCCTATGGGTGGGTAGCTGGAATGAAAATAGGTGATCTAATCCGACAGGCGGGAGGATTGGAGCCGGAGGCATATGGGCTACGGGCGCACATTCTGCGGCGCGGCCCCCAGAACAAGCAACACCTCGTCCCGGTAGCCTTAACTGAGGCAATCGGTGGGGAACCTGACGCCGATGTAACTCTGGAGCGCGGCGACATAGTCCAGATTCTAACTGCCCAGGAGGTTACGACTCCCAGCGAGGTCCAGATATCTGGATATGTCAATAATCCGGGAACATATCAGCGCTATGAGGATATGCGTGTTAGTGCTCTGATTATAGCCGCGGGAGGAATAGTCCCGGGCGCCGCCGATAAGGTGCAGTGCATCAGGACCACAACCACAGGCAATATCGAGACAATTGATCTGGGCCTGCACAACGATATGGAACAGGCGGCGTTTTCGGTAGTCCCCGACTTGATTATCCAAGACAATGATCATATCTCTGTCTTGGGCTCGGGAAAGTTTATCGCGCGGCCCCCGGTCGCAATTGTCGAGGGAGAAGTACAACAACCAGGTGCTTACCCCTTGGTGAAGCCAGATACCACCCTGTGGGCAGTATTATCCAAGGCCGGCCGTCTGTTAGAGACTGCTAACCCCAAGGGTATTATTGTATACCGAACCCAGGAACAGTTCTTCCCTGCTGGCAAACAGCGGGAGCCAATTGGGGAACTTCAACAGATACTGGCCGCCTTTAACCGGGAGAGCCAGGAGCAGATACTACAGAGGAGTACGCGGGCTACGATGGTGCAAGGGCAGATAAACCGAGCCCTGGCTAATATATTTTCCTCGGAGGGTGGAGCGACAGTTGTAGTGCCCCCTCGGTTGCTGAGCGAGCAAGTATGGGCCGAGGCAATACCTATTGCCGGCGACCGCCTCGTCGCCTCCCATGGGCAGCAAGAAGACATCCAGTTAATGGATGGCGACTACATATTGGTGCCCAGGCGCATCAATATGGTGGGGGTAGTTGGTGCCGTGGTCCGATCGGGGGCCATACCCTATGAGGGCCCCCACTCACCGCGCCGGTATGTGCAGCTATCCGGGGGGCCAGCAGAGGACGCCAGCTTGGAGCGGATGGTGGTTATACGGGCGAACACCCGCGTTGTCCCTGGCAGGCAGGCCAAGGAAGTGTACCCAGGCGATGTGGTTGTTGTGCCCTCAGACTTCCTGATACGTACAGTGCGCACGGGCAGTGGCTATGAGCGGATACTACACAGTTTGGTGGGTTTAGCAACCGCATTTCTCATATTCTAAGCAGGCAGGGCTGTATATGTCGGTGCGCCAATAGCTATGCACCCCCCCACTATTTAATGGATACTGCACATCAACACAGAGAAGTTACGGTCACTGAGTATGTACGTTATCTGCTGGGCCAGTGGCGCCTAATAGCCATAGTAACTCTGGTTGCCGCGGCAGCAGCGGCGCTATACAGTGTGTTGTTGGTGGGCCAGAGATACGCCGCCACCAGCAGCATCATAGCCACTGGCGAGCTTTCGGCGCCACCGACAAATCTGGAACAGATCGTTCAGGGACTAAATCTAGATCTCTCACCGATAACTGTGCGCCCGGAGGTGGAACTATGCGCGGCGATAGTGCGGAGCCGTGGCGTGCGCCAGCGACTGGTGACCGAATATAAACTGACTGAAGTTTGGGACTGCATTAGTGAACAGGACGCTCTCCAAGCACTGGAAGAAAAAACTGACGTTCAGGTCCACCGCCCCAACGTAGTGCAAATCAAGGTGGAGTTGTGTGGGCGTCCGGTTGCGTTTGCCCGTGAGCCTCAAAATACCTCCACGCGACAACTGGCCGCTGAGCTGGCCAATGGTTATATCCGAGCACTACAGGACAAGCTGGGTGACTTACATCTATCCGCAGCCAAGCGCAAGCGCATCTTTCTGGGGAAGAAACAAACTGAAAGCCGCGCTAAATTGCAACAGGCCGAACACGCTCTCCAACAGTGGGAAAGCGAAAACAAACTCATTGATGCCCAGGAAGCAGGTAAGTTGGCTGGCCAAGAGATAGTCCAGCTCCAGCAGAAGCAGGTCCAGGCCCAATTGGAATTCGCTTCAGTGAAAGAGGAAATCGCCAAGGCCGAACAATTGCTAAGCGACCAGCCGCCATTACAAATAGCTTCTCTTGAGCAGGAAGCAAATCCGCTGCTGATCCAATTACGCGAGAAACTTGTCCAGCTCGAGGCGGACCTCGCCACTGCCATAGATATAAAGGGCGAGACCCAGTTTCATCCTGAGGTGCAGGAACTGCGACAGCAGCTAACCGTCACCGAGCGGGCTCTCGCCCAGCAGCAACAGCAGCAGATGTTTATTGCCCGAAAAGTCGAGACCCACAACCCGGCTGTGGTCACGCTTATCGAACAGCTTTTGCCTCTCCAGATCAAAAAGGAGGCCTTAAGGGCTAAAATCCAGGGCCTCAAGCATGCCCTAACCGAGGCGGAACAACAGGTTGCAGGCCTATCGGCCGATGTTATGGAATATGGCCGCCTCCTTCGGGAAGTGGGCGTCCGAGAAGTAATATATCAGCAACTAATCACCGATTATGAGCAGGCGTTGATTGCTGAACAAGGCGAAGAGCCTCAGGTGTATGTCCTGGATGAGGCCGTACCGCCCGAGCAACCCATTTCTCCCCGCCTTGGTACCAATGTGGCCTTAGCCGCCTTCGCGGGGCTAATGATAAGTGTGTTGGGCTTACTAAGCCGCCGAGGTCTGTAGACGAATGACCTGCTTGACAATAACCGAGCCAAGTCGCGCTACAAGGCGGTTGCTGAGTATTGTCATACTTGGGGCCGTGATCGGTTTAGGTATTGGAGCCGTCGGTGCAGCGCCGCACGCAAGCACCATAGTATTGACTGGCGGCCTAACAGTCATTGCCTTTGCCTGGTTGAGCAGGTTAATCAGCAAAGGAGATTGGCTGGCGCCCCCCGCCCTGCTTCTGGTTGCTACCGTGTTGTATTATATCTTACGGCCGGCCGCTCTACTGCTGGGAATGGCGCCGGTAGGCCAGAGGACATTATCACATCTGGGGATCGCGCTGGCATTAGCCTGTTTTACTGTCTTAGGTTTCATTTGGGGCTACAAACTCCCCCCCGCGGCCACTATTGCCCGGTCCCTGCCGTTAGCACCTATATGGCAAGAGCGCCGACTTGCCCTAGCCACGGGAGTGCTGTGGCTAACGGGCGCAGCCTGTTGGGGGGTGCTGATGTGGCAGAGCGGGGGGATAGCCGCCCGTTTGGCTGGGTACGCACAAGGCGCGGCAGCGGGCAAGGGCGTGCTGGTAGTAATGAGTGCGGCCACTCTGGCTATGGCCCTCGTGTTAGGCTGGCTGCGGTATTTAAAGGGGGAGACTAACCGAGTAGCTATGATCGGCCTTGCCGCGACCACCGTGCCCATGCTGGCCCTGCATGGCCAGCGCAGTGCCTTGCTGATTCCTGTAGTTATGGCAGTGGCGATATATCATTACCAGCATCGCCGCTTGGGTCCCAGTAAGCTGGTAATAATCGGGATAGCGGTAGTATTATTAGTTGTGGCATTAGGCTTGCCCCGGCTGCACCTATCCGAGCGGGCCCCCCTCCCTGCTCGCTTGGCGAGCTATGGACAGGTAGCCGGCTGGTTTCTGGTGCGCAACTTGACTTCACTTGATGCACTTATGTTGACAATGAAAGCGATACCTGGACGAATGGATTACCAATGGGGCAGAGGCTACGTAGATGCCCTGCTGTTGACGGTGCCGCGCCAGTTATATCCAGACAAGCCCCACCGGAACCTATTCAATCGGGTCTTGCGCCCGGGCCGGACAACCTCTATGGCTCTGCCGCCCGCCGCCGAGGGCTACATGAACTTTGGCTGGGGTGGGGTACTCTTGGAAACCAGTCTGTTCGGGCTAATATATGCAGTGGCTTATGCATATTACCGCCGGCATGCAGATAACGAAGGCGCCCTGCTCATCTACGCATTTGCCGTAGCCTTTTTTGTGATTATCTTCCGAGGTGGATTGGTGGGTGGCCACATTGGACTACTAATAGTGTATTTAGCTCTGATTGCATGCGTTAGTATTTTCTGTGGAGGCAACAAACTTCTGTTCAGAAGGCCGTTATAGTTGCCCCACCACCACCACCACCACATTAAAAAGGAGAAAGTAAATGGTTATAACCAGTCAAGCACCAGTCAGAGTTGACTTCGCTGGGGCCTGGACAGATGTAGCCGAGTTCTACGAGCCGTTCACTGGGGCGACTCTTAACGCCGCGATTGGATTTTACGTGAGCGGACAGCTTGATGCTTACGAAGGAGAGGAGACCATTCCGGTCGGCAATATAGTATCCGGCCCCAGTGGCAAGTATAGTGTCCCCTCACGGGCAGGCTTGACCGTCCAATATGAGAGTACCGTCCCTGCTGGCAGCGGACTGGGCACCTCAGCGGCCCTAAACGTAGTCTGGCTCTCTTTGGCCAGACGTACCTCGGTTGAGACGATCGAGGACAAAATGCAAATTGCTGACCTGGCCTATAAGGTTGAGGGCCTTCTGGGAATCGTCGGCGGCAAGCAAGACCAGTATGCGTCCGCCGTTGGCGGGATTAATCTGTTTGAGTTTGGCCCCGAGGATGTCCGTCGCCACCCTGTACAAATGAGCGAGGTGACCCTAAACCAACTCCAGGACCAATTAGTGCTGTGTTATACTGGCAAACCGCGGCTGTCTTCTGGTATCCATCGGCACGTGTGGGGCAACTTCCGCGCGGGGCAGGAGGAGACGGTGCGGGCGCTATTCACTCTGCGGGACACCGCCTATGAAGCTAAGCAACACATAGAGGCAGGCAACCTCCAAGAATTTGGTGAACTGCTCACTGTTCAGTTTGAGTGTGCCAAGCATCTGGACAGCTCTACTACCAATCAACAAATTGATGAGCTGTTTGAAATGGCCGCCCCGATGATTATCGGGGGTAAGCCCTGTGGGGCCGGTGGGGGAGGGTGCCTGTTATTTCTGGCCCGGTCACCAGAAAGTGCTAAGGAGCTTGAAGAGGAATTAAAGCAGCGTCGTCTGACAGTGCTAAACTTACAATTTGATTTCCAGGGACTACGCCTGCAGACCGAGAAGTGACCACCTCTTACTACCGCTGCTCAAGGAGAAAGACGTCATAAATTCGGATGCGGATTGGAATTAATGCCCTGGCCTGGCAGCCCGGGCAACAAGCCGGCGTAGATACCTATCTGCGCCACTTAATAGGTGCCCTTCAACAGGCTGACAGCCATAATCAATACGTCATTTTTGCTGGTCAACAAGCCCAGAGCCACCTATTGCTGCCGGCCCCGAACTTTCACCTGATAGTCTGTCCTATCTACGGCCGCTCTCGCCCGCTGCGGGCTTTATGGGAACAAACAATGCTGGCCCGCCAAGCGGCAGTTACCGGGATTGATGTGATGTTGTGTACGGGGGGGATAGTACCACAAAATCTCCGCATACCTGCTGTGCAGGTCATACACGATCTGCAGGTCTTTCATTACCCCGAAAACTTCCGCTGGATCAAGCGACAGTTTCTGCTTCACATGCTACCGAGGTCGGCACGAGCGGCGGCCTTGACAGTAGCAAGCTCAGAATGTACCCAGGGTGATGTTGCCCGGTTTCTCGGACAGTCACTCCCCAGGACTTCAGTGGTCCCGCTGGCTGCTGGAGCAGAATTCCACCCCTCCTCGGCGCAAGCCATTACTCACCTCAAGGCCAAGTTTAATATAACCGGAGACTATCTGCTCTGTGTCGCTACTGCTCATCATCATAAGAACTTGCCGGCCCTCGTAGAAACCTATAGTGAAATTGCTGCTCGCGAATGGGGGGGAGGATTAGTGTTGGTGGGGCAGGGTGGTTCTGGCGTGGCCCAATTGTGTGCAGCTATCGGCAACAGCGGACGCCGAGAAAAGATATGGCAATTGGGCTATGTGGATAAGGACAGCTTGCCCGCGCTATATAGTGGTGCTACCGCTCTTATAGTGCCGTCACTATTTGAGGGCTTTGGGATGACGGTGCTGGAAGCAATGCAGTGTGGCTGCCCGGTAGCATGCAGCAATCTTACTGCCCTGCCCGAGGTGGCTGGGGGTGCCGCTATATTGTTTGATCCTCGCGACCGGCGGCAGTTCCGCCGCGCATTACTGCAAATGCTCAGTGACCGTCACCTGCGCCAACGGTTGCGGGAAAAAGGCTTTGCCCAAGCTGCCCGGTTCAATTGGCAGACTACCGCCCAGAAAACCTTAGCCGCTATCCAACAAGTGGCGTGAGTGATGGTGTTGTTGTCAGACCACAGCGTCGCTGGCCATTGTCTGAAACATTTGTAGGTGGCAGTGAACGGGGACAGTTATTCGCTACTCTGGGCCAAGTCGGTAGTCAGTATCGCTATGAACAGCGCTGTCTGTGCTGTGGCTACTGTCAGCCCTGCCCCCAGGACATCCGGATTCCCGATATGCTGAAAGAAACCCACGGCCCCCTCCAGCCAGCCCACCATATATAGCGGATTGAAGCTGTTACTACCTACTACTCGTTCTCGCGCTTACCACTACCGGTCCTTACCACTTGACAGTATTATCTTCATCTGTTACACTCTTATAAGAGTGCAATAGGAGTGTAACTGTTATGCCCAATCGGCGAAGCAAAGCCACAATTAAGATACCTCGCCCCCTCTATGAGAAAATAGCCCGGCTGATTGAGGAGTCAGGCTATAACTCAGTAACAGATTTCATAGTATATGTCCTTCGGGACATAATGAGTGTCCACGGTGGGGCAGAGGACCAGGTGTATTCGGAAGAAGAACTTCAACGGGTTAAAGAGCATCTGCGCCGGCTCGGGTATCTGTAACCCGCGCCGCTTATCTAAGTGACTATTAGGAGTGATTATCTCTATGATTGCCCCCCACGGGAGTAAACTGATCAATCGAGTCCTCCACGGAGAAACCCTTCAGCAAGCCTTATCAGAAGCTGAGAGCCTTCCCACCCTGCAAGTCAGCTCGGCAGTGGCTGCTGAGGTAAGAAACATTGCCTGTGGTGTTTTCAGTCCGTTGGAGGGTTTTGCGAACTCCCAGGACTTTGGCAGCATAATTGAAAGCGATCAATTGGCTTCAGGTGTGCCTTGGACCATTCCCATTATCCTCGATGTGCCCCGACCTGATGTTACCTGTGCTGGGGAGCGCATCTGCCTGGTGGAGAATGGCCAGCCCGAGCCACTGGCCATCCTTGCTGTGGAAGATATCTACTCCTGGGATAAGGAAAAGGCGGCCGCTGCGGTGTTCGGTACCACCGATACCAATCATCCCGGAGTGCAAGGGTTCTATGGGCGTGGCGACTATCTGGTAGGAGGACAGGTGGACTTGCTGGACAATAGTCGTGGCCCCTACGAGAAATTGAATCTTTTCCCTGCCGAGACCCGAGCAGTGTTCCAGCAGCGGGGCTGGCGCACCATCTGCGCCTTCCAGACCCGTAACGTTCCCCATAGAGGTCACGAGGAGCTGCAAAAGACGGTTCTGGGACTGGCAGATGGGCTGTTCATCCAGCCGGTTATTGGCAAAAAGAAGCCCGGGGACTTCCGTGATGACGTTATTATTGCTACCTATGAAGCCCTCATTGATGATTATTACCCTAAGGATAGGGTCTTTCTGAATATTTTACCCTTTCAAATGCGTTATGCCGGGCCTAAAGAGGCCATTATGCATCCCATTATTCGCAAGAACTATGCC
>SDBT01012019.1_pt1 | contig 13906 bp, 14 predicted proteins | sample 2277101 | NCBI WGS metagenome assembly SDBT01 (sample SAMN10404973, study PRJNA504765) | marine sediment metagenome | isolation source: marine sediment core GS10_PC15, 103 cmbsf | place: Arctic Ocean: Southern Knipovich Ridge | collected 2010 | reverse complement strand
CGAGGTAGTGCGGCCGGCCTGCCTGGAGACGACGGCGCTGGGCGCTGCCTACCTGGCGGGCCTGGCGACCGGCTTCTGGAAGGACCGCGAAGACGTCACGGAGAACTGGCGCGAGGAGCGCCGATTCTTACCAGCGATGTCAGAAGGGCGCCGCGAGGAGATGTACGGCGGTTGGCAGCGGGCCGTCGAGCGCGCCAAGGGCTGGGCGACGGACTAAGTCGAAGCGCAGGGCGACGCCGATGGCGCCGCACCAACCACGCCCCCAAAGAAGCCCATCAATCCTGGTCCCAGCGCCATCGGCCAGTGAAAGCCGACATGATCCCGGGGGAACTTCCGAGCAGTCCCGTCCGTCTAGATTGTGGAACGAATCAGAACAGCAGGACCAAGGAGGATCGGAATGAGTAACCTGGCCCGAGGAAGCGCAGTCATCGCGATAATCGCTCTGGCGATGATCGGCACGTTCGTCGGCTTCGGCCTCGGCGACGCCGACGGCAACAACGCCGACGCGGGCAATCGATATCAGGTCCACGTCAACTTCAACGAGACCGTCACCAGCGCCGACATGACCGAGGTACAGGACCTCCTCCGTGCGTACGACGCGAACGTCGAGCTAATGATCCTGGAGAGCTTTCCGCCTCAGGGATCGGCGATCGTTGAGACGACCGACGCGGGGTTCTGCACGGCGATAGTCGCTGAGCTGGAGGCCAAGAGCTACGCCAGCAGCGCGAGCTGCGAACCGTGGACGCCGGCCGGCGATGATGGTGACGAGCCCGTTTCCACCACCAACGCTGAATAATCACGGCAAGCCACAGGGATTTACGGGGTGGGGTCGATCGACCCCACCCCGTGTACGTTCCCGCGCCCACCTGCAACGGCAAAGGCGCCAGGAGCGCCGCGGGGAGATACGGCGGCTGGCAGCGGGCTGCCGAGCGCGCCAGAAGCTGGGCGACGGACTAAGGCGAGGCGCTGGGCGTCGGCGACGGCTGCGGCGATGGCGTAGATGAGTCCGTGGGCACCGGAGTCCCGGTCGGCGACGCGGTCGGTGTTGGCGTTGGGGTAGCACCCGTCGGGGTCGGCGTACGCGTTGGCACTATTGTCGAGAAGAACGGCGTGGGTGACGCCGTCGGTGAAGGTGTGGCCGTGGGCGTGACCGTCGGCACGGGAGTGGCCGGCGGAGGGCCGGGCTGGACGGGCGGGGGCGCGGGCTGCGGCGCAAGACCGTAGCGCGGCGCCATGAAGTTCCAGACGATGAGTGACAGCCGGGCGCCGAAAGTGTAACCGTGGTACTCGCTGGGCGCATACTGCGAGAAGTAGGAGATCGCGTAGGCCTTCTGCTGGCCGTCTTCACCGGTGAAGGAGACGATGCCGACGTCGTTGTTGACCCAGCCGTCGTAGTCCCAGTGGTAGCCGATCTTGTGGCCGACGGTGGCGTTCCAGGGCAGGTACTTGGGCAGGATGTAGTCGATGTAGGAGAACGTGTTGCGCAGGACGCCGATCGTGTAGTCCGTCCACTCGGGGTCGAACAGTTCGCCCCACCAGAGGCGGGCGAGGATGTCGTTCGTCTCGAGCGCGGTCAGGATGTTCGGTTGGTAGGGCTCAGTGCCGTAGTAAGGGACGTGGTCGAACTGGTACGTCTCCATGCCCCAGCCGTCCATCAGCGTGCGCGCGTGCTCCACGCCGGCGCGGAAATCGCCGAAGACAACGCCGAGGAAGTTCTTGACCTCGGGCGGGAAGCTGCCGCCGATGCCCTTCTGCACGCTGTAGGAGACCCGGCCGGGACTCGCGGCGCCGTCCTGGAAGCGATCGACCGCCGCCATCAGCGCGAACATGTTGATCACGCAGCCGGTCTTGTGCGGCGAGTTGCCGCCGATGGAGATCGTCTCGCCGGTCTGCAGGTCGGTGACGGCGATGCCGACTTCGATGCCGCCTGTCTGCACGACGTAAGCGTCGATCTCGCCCTGGAGGATGTCTCGCAAGCCCAGCAGTTCCTCTTCCGCCGTGTTCTCGGGTCGCGTGCCGTGTGTGTCCGGGACGACGGTCCCGGGCTGGTCGCCACCCGTCTGCGGATCGTCGACCAGCGGCGGTGGACTGGGCGAGGCCGAGGGCGAGGGCGACGACTGCGTCGTGGGCGACGGTGTAGCAGCCGGAGACGCGGTTGCGGTGGCCGTTGCGGTGCCGGTGCCGGGCGCGGAGGCCGGCGCCTCCTCGTGCGAGGCAAGGAGGAAGATCACCGTCCCCAGGGACAAACCCACGAAGATGGCGACGGGAATCGACACGCGGAACAACAGGCGACGGATCACGAACCCCCTCTGGCCGGTCTCAACGGTTTGATCGGTCATATATATTCTACGGAACCGGAGCAGACGTCCAGCCCCTCGCAGGCGCATTCTACTTTGCTTAAACGCACGATCAGGCGAATTAGATATCCACTTCCGGAGAGAATTCCACATCTTTTCCACTTTTCGACAAGGCCCATGCTAGACTGGCTTCCGTGGCTGCCTCGCTCATCAAGGACCTCCAGTCCGCTATCGGGGTGAAGTCCGTCCTCCACGCCCCGGAAGACCTCCTCGTCTACGAATATGACGCGACAATCGAGCGCGGGTTACCGGAGGCCGTCGTACTGCCTGAGACGACCGAAGAGGTGGCCGCGGCCATACGCGTGGCGAAGCGCCACGGTGTTCCCGTAACGGCACGCGGCGCCGGCACAGGCCTCTCCGGCGGCGCCATCCCCTGCGAAGGCGGGATCGTTCTAGTCACGGCGCGCATGGACCGCATCCTCAAGCTCGACCCGGCGAACCGCCTGGCGGTCGTTCAGCCGGGCGTGATCAACCTCGACGTCTCCAGGGCCGCGGCGCCGCACGGCCTCTACTACGCCCCCGATCCGTCCAGCCAGAAGGCGTGCAGCATCGGCGGCAACGTCGCGCAGAACGCCGGCGGGCCGCACACGTTGCGCTACGGATCGACCGTCAACCACGTGCTCGGCCTCGAGATAGTGACGCCTGACGGCGACATCGTCATGCTCGGCGGCGAGACGCTCGGCGCGCCCGGATACGACCTGACAGGACTCGTCGTCGGCTCGGAAGGAACGCTGGCGATCGTCACGGCTGTCGTTGTACGGCTCCTGCCGCGGGCGCCGGCGACGATCACGCTGCTGGCTGTGTTCGACGAAGTGCGGGAGGCGTCGGAGGCGGTGTCGGCGGTAATCGCCGCGGGCGTCCTGCCGGCTGCGCTGGAGATGATCGACAAGAAGACGATGCAGGCGGTCGAGCCGTTCGTCAACGCCGGCTACCCGCCGGACGCCGGCGCCGCGCTGCTGATCGAGGTCGAGGGCCTGGAGGAAGAAACGTCAGAGCAGGCCGAGGCCGTGCGGGCGACCTGCGAGGCCAGCGGCGCGCGCGAGATACGCATCGGCATGTCGCCGGAGGAGCGCGAGAAGCTGTGGGCCGGTCGCAAGGGCGCGCTGGGCGCGCTGGGACGGCTGGCACCGTCCTACTACATCCTGGACGGCGTCGTACCGCGCACGCGCCTCCCAGACGTGCTCTCGGGCATCTACGAGGCCTGTGAGCGCTACGACATACCCGTCGCCAACGTATTCCACGCCGGGGATGGCAATCTGCACCCGAACCTCATGTTCGACGAGCGTGTACCGGGCGCGTCTGAGCGCGTGCTGGAGCTGGGCGAGGAGATCATGCGGCTCTGCGTCGACGCGGGCGGCTCGATCACGGGCGAGCACGGTGTCGGCTCCGAGAAGCGCGACTACATGTCGTGGATTTTCTCCGCCGACGACCTCGCGGTGATGGCGCGCGTGAAGAGCGCTTTCGGCGCAGACGAGTGGTTCAATCCGGGCAAGATTTTCCCGACGTCCAAAGGTTGCGGGGAGGTGTCGTCCCGCATGAAGGCCGCGATCGCTAAGATCGGCCCCGACGCCTACGTCTGAGCGATGGTGCGCCAGGCAACTCTGCTGACCGAACTCCAGTCGATCGCCGGTGCGGAAAACGTGCGCCCCGGCAGCGACGAGTTCGCGGTGGACGGCATCGCGCCGCAGGCGGTCGTCCGGCCGGCGACGGTCGAGGCCGCCGCGGCAGTGATCCGCCACGCGAACGCGACAAGGCTGGCCGTGATCCCGATCGGCGGAAAGCAGCGCCGCGGGCCGGGAAACGTGCCGGCGCGGTACGACATCGCGCTCGACGTGACGGCCCTGAGCGCCGTCGCCGAATACGAGCCGGAGGACCTGACGATCACCTGCGGGGCTGGCATGACGCTTGGTGATCTCCGAAAGGCGACGGCGGCGGCCGGGCAGATGGTGGCGTTCGACCCGGAGATCGCCGACGAGGCGACCGTCGGCGGCGCTCTCGCGGCGGACCTCTGGGGCCCGTCAAGAGTCTCGCTCGGCGGGCCGCGCGACTTCACGATCGGCCTGCGCGTGATCACCGGCGACGGCCTGATCACGCGCGCCGGCGGCCGCGTCGTCAAGAACGTGGCGGGCTACGACCTGTGCAAGCTTTACGTGGGCTCCCTGGGCACGCTGGCGGTGATCACGGAGGCGACGTTCAAGGTGCAGCCACTGCCGAAGGCGACCCGCGACCTTGCGTTCATGACCGGTTCGGCAGCGGAGGCGTGCGGCATCGCCAGCGAATCGTTGATGCGCGGCCTGAGCCTGCGATCCGCGGTCGTGGCCCGGGCGGACGAGCGCTGGCGGCTGGACATCACGCTTGCCGGATCAGAGGCGGCTGTCGAGCGCTCGGCGCGAGAGTTCGCTTCGCTGGCTGGAGACAGCGGACAGGGGACACGAGACAGGGCCGAGCCCTCCGACGATCGCCCGATCGGCGTGCGCATCGCGGCCCTGCCGTCGGAGCTGCCTTCGCTGCTTGAACGCCGGCCAGCGAACGAACGCTTCGTGGCTTATCCAACGCTTGGCGTCGTGCGCATGCGGCTGAGGGACGAGAGCGAACTGCCGTCGCTCGTGGCGATGGGCGCCGTCATCGAGAACGCCCCGCCGGAGGTGAAGCGCGGGATTGACGTCTTCGGTCCGGAGCCGCCGTCGTTGCCGCTAATGCGCTCGATCAAGGCGCAGCTCGACCCGAACGGCGTGCTCAGCCCGGGCCGCTTCGTGGGGCGGCTGTGACCGAATCGCGGCCCTTCGCGCCGACCGACGAGGACCTTTCGCAGTGCGTGCGATGCGGTCTCTGCCTGCAGCACTGCCCCACGTACGTCGAGACTCGCCTGGAGACAGAGTCGCCACGGGGAAGGCTGTACCTGATCCGCGCCATCTCAGAAGGCGTGATCGAGCCAACGCCGAACGCGCTGGATCACCTGGACTCGTGTCTGCAGTGCCGGAACTGCGAGGCGGTTTGCCCGTCCGGCGTGCCTTTCGGGCGGATCATGGAGCAGGCGCGTTCGGACGCGGTGGAGAGCGGCGCGGCACCGCTGTCCTGGCGCCTGCGCGCGCTCTTCTTGAGGGAAGTGATCGCGCGGCCAGGCCGCCTGCGCTTTTTCGCCACGGCGCTCCGTGCGTCGGAGCGTATGGGACTGCTCTCCGTAGCGCAGCGGCTGCCATTCGTTGGCACAAGCGCTGCGCTGGCGCCGCGGGCACGCGGGCGGCCGTTCACGGAAACGGGTCTGATCGCGCGGCCGGAGGGCGAAGATCGAGCGCGAGTCGCAATGCTGAGCGGTTGCATCATGCCGCTGGCCTACGGCGACGTACACCGGGCGACCGCGCGCGTGCTGGCGCGCAACGGCTGCGCGGTCAGCTCGCCGGCGGCGCAGGGCTGCTGCGGCGCGCTGCATGCGCACAACGGCGACCTGGAAACAGCGCGGGCGCTCGCTCGGCGCAACATCGACGCGTTTCTGGAAGAGGCGCCGGACGCCGTCGTCGTCAACTCGGCCGGCTGCGCGGCGGCGATGAAGGAGTACGGTGATCTGCTCGCCAGCGACGCCGAGTATCGCGACCGGGCGCAGCAGATGTCGGCGCTCGTGAAAGACGTGCACGAGTACCTGGTGAGCCTGCCCTTCGATGCGCCGACGAAGATGCTGGATATCACTGTGACGTACCAGGACCCGTGCCATCTGGCGCATGCGCAGCGCATCAGCACCGCACCGAGGAAGGTGCTGAACTCGATCCCGGGCCTGCGCCTGGCCGAGATGGAGAACCCGGACCGCTGCTGCGGCGCCGCCGGCGTGTACTCCTTTACGCAGGCGGAGATGTCGATGCGGCTTCTGGACGAGAAGATGCTCGACGCGCAGAACACCGGCGCGGACGTCATCGCGACGGCCAATCCCGGCTGCCTCGCGCAGCTGGAGGCGGGCGTGCGGCGCACCGGCGGCTCGGCGCGCGTCCGGCACGTAATCGAGCTGTTGGACCGCGCCTACGGCCCGGCCGGCGCCTAATTTACGCGCTGTTCACCCGCCTTAACCGTTCCCCAACCAGCTCCCTGCAATACTGGCTCTTGGGACACGCAACCTCGATCACATGGCATGAGATACGTAATTCCTTTACCAAACGTGTAACGGAGCGCAAACCGGGGCGTCTATTCATCGTCTCAATCACGAGACATTCGCATAGCCATACCGGATGCACGCACCGAGAGTGAGGGAGCATGACCACCGCAAGAATCGCGATCGACAGGGCGCGCAAAGCGCCGGCACGAACGGCCGCCAGGCCAGCGACACGCAAAGCCACCGCCGCTGCGACACCCGATGGCGCCTTCGCCCCAACGGCGAGCGAGTTTTCAGACCTTTACAACGAGTACTTCGGCAAAGTCTTCGCCTACATTTACGGCCGCGTACAGGACAGGGAAGTCTCCCTCGATATCGTCTCGGACGTGTTTGAGAAAGCGTACGTGAAGGTGCGGTCTTTGCGCTCCCGCGACTCCTTTGGTTCGTGGCTCTTCACTATCGCCCGCAACGAGGTCTCGTCGCACTGGCGCAAGGAGAAGCCGGCGCAGAAGGCTGTCCGGGAGGCGGCGATCGAAAAGGAGCTGCACAGCCAGCCGAAGAGCCCCGAAGAGATACTCGTTCACAAGGAGCGGTTGGCGTTCCTGTCCACGCTCGTCCGCGGCCTCCCGAAGCGAGAGCAAGAGATCATAGCGCTCAAGTTCGACGCCGAACTCACGAACCGGGAGATCGCCGGCGTCCTCAGCACAAGCGAAGTCAACGTACGGGTGACGATCTTCCGCGCGCTTCGCAAGCTGCGCGACCGAATGAAGAACCTCGGCGACAGCCTGGGATGACCCAGGACGACCTCCGCGACGTCATCGGCCTTCGAATGCAGCTCGCCCGTGAGGTTTTGGACCTGGCGGAGGATCACCGCGACGAGGTCTGGGCGCGCCTCCGCTCCCGCATCAGCGGCCTGGAGGACGTCCCCGACGCTGGCGCCGAAACAGCACACACGCCACCAACGGGGCGACGGGACGGCCCCGAAAGACGCCGCAGCCCGGCCGAGCCGATGTACGCGGACGGGGAACCTCCGGGAAGAAAGCTGAGCTGGCCGCAGTTGGGCCTGGCCCACGTCGCAGGAGCGGCACTCATCGCCGCCGCAGTCGCAGCGGCGATCACGCTAAGTTAGCGACGCTGGTTCGACGGGCCAATCTCCGGGCGTGACGAGGGCAGAGCGCCCACTCCACGCAATCACGAACGCTGGAACGCAGCGCTAGGCGAGGTCGTCGCGAGCGCGCTGCTCCCGCATCATCTCGAACAACAGGTTCTCGACGACCATCAGCAGCAGGAGCACCTGCCGCTGCTGCCGGCGCGACATGCGCGACAGCATATGGAGCAATTCCGGGTCTATGCGCTCCGCGAGCGCGGCCGGATCGTCAGTTCCCTCAGCCATGGGCTACAAGGATACCTTGGTCAGGCCGCCAGCGCGCGCCGCGGCCGTGTCCCGTTCGCCTTTTCCACCGGCACAGTCCGTGACTGGCTCACCGTCCGCGAGCACCTGCTCGATGCCTTGCAGCAGCGATAGCAGGCGGCGCTGCTTCTCCCGCGGCAGACTCGCCAGGTAGCCGAGCAGCTCGCCGTCGATCGTCGATTCGTAACGCTCATAGGTTGCACGAAGAGTGCGCACGGTCGGGTAACCGGCGGCCTCGAAGAGGTCGTCCGGATCTACGTTCATCGCCTGAGCGACACGCAGCAGGACGGCCGCCGACGGGTTCTTCACCTCGCCGTTCTCAAGCTGTGAAAGGTAGCCCTGGCTAACGGATGAATTCTGGGCCAGCTGACCCTGGGTGAGCTCACGCTTGTCACGCAGCGTCCGGATTCTGTCTCCAAGTTTCATATCGTCCCTCGCTCCAGTGGGGTCGCGGCGCGCGTCAGACGCGCGTTTCCTGCTTTTCTTTGACGCTTGCCGGCGACTTGCCTTGTGCGTGCGATGGCGGCGTCTTCGGCGACGACCGTCCCCTTGCTGACGTTGAGAATGCGTGCCACGCCAGTCGCTCCGCTAGCTCTTCGCTGCCACGCCGTGAGTGAGCGACTCGCCGGACCTGGCGTGCTGCTGGTCAAGACTCCTCAGCAGACGCAGCAGGTAGGTCTGTTGTTCGCGCGGGAAGCGGGCCAGGAAGCGCAACAGCTCCGGGTCCACCGTCACGGCGAACTCCGATTCGGATCCGTTAGCGCCACGGTCATAGCCGGCCGCGTCCATGAGCACCCGGGGATCAACGTTGAGCGCCTGCGCCAACCTGAAGATGACGGCCGCGCTGGGATTCTGGACTTCGTCGTTCTCAAGCTGGGAGAGGTAACCCTGGCTGAGGCCGCCCTGCGAGGACAGCTGTGCCTGGCTCATTCCCAGCTCTTCCCGAAGCTGCCTGATTTTCTTTCCGAGGGCCATGTGTGGATTCTTCAAAACGTCTCCGAGATACTGATCACCGCCGGTGCGAGGATCACGGCGAGGAACGCCGGGAAAATCAGCAACACCAACGGGAAGATCATCTTGACCGGTGCTTCGTTAGCGAGGCGCTCGGCTCGCTGGCGTCGTTGTGTGCGCAACTGGTCGGACTGCACGCGCAGCACCTGAGAGATACCAACGCCGAGTTTCTCGGCCTGGATGATGGCTGCAATGAAATTCGAAAGCTCTTCAACGCCGACGCGGTCGGCCATTTCCTGCATCGCCTCGCGCCGCAGCTTGCCCATCGCGACGTCGCGCAGCATGCGTTGCAGCTCGACGGAGAGTGGGCCCTGGCTATGTTCCGCGACGCGCGAGAGAGCAGCGTCCAGGCCGAGACCGGCCTCCACGCAGGTCGTAATAAGGTCGAGATTGTCCGGAAGGCCGAGGATGACGGCCTTCTGCTTAGCCTTGACGCGGCTCTTGAGCCACATCCGAGGCAGTCTGTAGCCGAGCCCCACCAGAACAGCGGCGACGGCCAGTGAAGGCAGGCTACCCACAGTGAGGAAGACCACGAAGCCGAGTCCACCGAAGACAGCGAGTGACGACATCCAAATGGTGACGAAGGTGCTCAGCTTCATTGGCGAACGGGCCATCGTCAGCTGGTGCTGGATTTCGGACAGGACAGACTGAGGCAGGATGTTGGTTGCGCTTCGCGCGAGGCCATCGATGGCTGGCCTCATGACGCGTTCGCCGAAGGACATCTCGAGATCAACGTCCAGGTCATCGCGCTGCGTTGTAGCGCGTGCGCGGAACGTCTCAATCCGCGTCTCCATGACGGAGGCGCTCCTGCGGCCGAAGGCGGCGACGGCGAGGCAGGAGAAGAGTCCGGAGAGGGCAACGACGATCAGAACGATAAACATTGTTCTCTCCTAGATCTCGATCGCCATGATCCGCTTCATCGCGAGATAGCCCAGCACCTCGAGGCCGACGGCCACGACGAGGATGAGGCGGCCAATGTTCTCTTCGAAGAAGACACTCATGTAGCCGGGGTTCATGACCGTGAAGACCGCGAACATGAAGACAGGCAGACCGCCGACGACGATACCCGTCAGCTTCTGCTGAGAAGTCAGCGTGGCGATATCGCCGCGAATACGCTCACGTTCGCGCATCGTGTAGGCAACCTTGTCGAGAATCTCGGCGAGGTTACCACCGACGGCGCGCTGGATGTTTATTGCGATGAGGACCAGGTCCAGGTCCTTGCTATTGATGCGCTGTCCCATCGCGCCGAGGGCGGCTTCGGACGTCATTCCCAGAGTCGCCTCGCGAAGCATGCGCCGGAGTTCCAGGCCCAGCGGGGCGGGGAGTTGGCTGCCCGCGAACTCCAGGCTCTGCATCAGGCCATATCCGGACTTGATTGAATTAGAGACCATGCCCAGCATATCCACGAGCTGAGCGTTGATGCGCTCGATCCGCTTGTTGCGCTTGTTCTTCAGCCACTGCGACGGTGCCATGTAGCCGACTACACTCAGGACGAACGCGATGAAGAGGTTGAACGGCGAGAAGCCGAAGACCAGCGGCGCCAGGAAGAGGGAAACTCCGGCGATCAGGCGGATGATGTAGAATTCGCCGACACGCAGAGGCACGCCGGCCCGCTCCAGTTGGAGAGCTATCGCCTCTGAACTGCCCAGTTTCGCCAGAAGCGAACTGAGCACCGGGATGCCGGAGTAGGACTGCTTGGGCCGCAAACCATCGACATCTTCCTTGTCGTCCGACGGCTTCTCGTCTTCGCGGAAGGCCTTCAGCCGGGCTTCCACGAAGCGAGAGTGTGATTCCCGCTTGCCGATGGCGAGCACGAACAGCACGACGGCGCCGAGGACGAACAGAGAGATCGCCAGGAGGAGCAGGTCCATGCTAAGCGCTCCTCGCCAGGAATATGCCCTCGGGCAGGTGGATGCCGACGGCGTCGAACCTCTCGGCGAAGCTCGGGCGGATGCCGGTCGGGCGCATCTCGCCGTGGATCTTGCCATCGCTGTCGATGTGCGTCTGATTGAACTCGAAGAGGTCCTGCAGAGTGATGACGTCGCCCTCCATGCCGGTGCACTCGGTAACCTTGGTGACGCGACGCACACCGTCGCTGTGGCGGGCGAGCTGGATGAAGACGTCGATAGCTGACGCCGTCTGCTCTCGGATCGCCCGGTCTGGCAGCTCCAGGCTGGCCATCAGCACCATGTTCTCGATACGGGAGAGGGCATCGCGCGGCGAGTTGGCGTGGATGGTCGAGAGTGAACCCTCGTGGCCCGTGTTCATCGCGTTGAGCATGTCGAAAGCCTCGGGGCCGCGCACCTCGCCGATGATGATCCGGTCCGGGCGCATGCGGAGGGTGTTGCGCAATAGGTCTCGCTGGGTGACCTCGCCCTTGCCATCGATGTTGGCCGGGCGGGCTTCCAGCGAGACGACGTGCGGCTGCCGGATCTTGATCTCCATCGGGTCTTCAATGGTGAGGATGCGCTCGCTCTCCGGGATGAATTCGGACATCGCGTTGAGGAACGTGGTCTTGCCGGTGCCGGTACCACCGGAGACGATGATGTTGAGCTTGAGCCTGACGCAAGCCTTCAGGAACTCCGCCATATCGGGCGTTAGCGTCTGTGCCGCCACCAGGTCGTCCATGCTCAGCTTGTCGGCACGGAACTTACGAATGGTGATAGTCGGGCTCTTGGGAGCCACCGGCGGGATGATGATGTTCACGCGGGAGCCGTCAGGAAGGCGAGCGTCGACCATGGGCGACGACTCGTCCACGCGGCGGCCGATGGGCGCGATGACGCGCTCGATCACACGCAGGATGTGCGTCAGGTCGCGGAAGCGAACGTCGCTGAGGTAAAGGATACCTTCGCGCTCGAAGAACACTTCTTCGGGGGCGTTGACCATGACTTCCGAGATCGAAGGGTCGCGGAGCAGGGCGTCGATCGGGCCCAGGCCGACAACTTCGTCGACAACGCGGGCGACGATCTGATCACGCGTGATGCCGCCGACGTTGGGCAGCTCGCGCTTGACGAGCGTCTCAGCGGCGCCTTCGACGACGTGACGACGCTCGTCCGAGGGCAACGCCGCGACCTGGTCGGCGTCCAGCTCCTCGATGAGCATCTGATGGATGCGGAAAATGAGCTGCTCCATGTCCTCGTTGTAGCGGCCGGGAGTCGCCCGGACGGCGCCAGCGTTGGCGGGACCGCCAACGGCGCGCTCGCCGGGTCGCTGAGGACCGTTGTTCTTGCCGGGTTGCCAACTTGTCATGACGTCACTCCACACTCACTTCGGTTCTGTCCTGCGTCCCCAGGATCTTCGAGAAGATGCCGCCCCTCTGGGAGTCCTTGGACGTCTGCGGCTTCTGGCGAACGCCGCTCAGCGCGACCGACATCTCTACCATGCTCTCCGATGCCTTCGACTGAGGCTTTGCCAGGACGACGGGCATACCCAGCTGCGTCGCCGCGCTGATGTTGCGGTCGTACGGGATCGACCAGAAGACTTCACGGCCGAGCATCCGCTTCACTTCGTGCGGCTTCACGTTCGTGTCTTCGTTCGTTGCGTTGATGACGAGCTTGATTTTCTCCTGGGGGAAGTTCCAGGAGCGCAGCATGTCGATGGCCAGCAGCGTGTCCTTGAGGCTGGCCAGGTCAACGGTGGCGACCAGCACCACCATGGAGGCCAACTCCAGCGCCCGGGCGACGATGTCGTTGAAGGTGCCGGGCGTGTCCAGCACGACGTAGTCGTAGCTTTGCGTCAGGGTCGTCACGATCTTTTCGATGTGGCCCGCGTGCACATTGCGCCAGTCCGTGGGCCGGATCGGCGCCGGCAGGATGTAAACGCCGCTGTTGTGCTGGTAGAGGCAGTCCTGCACCATCTCTGCGGTTATCGAATCTTCGTCCACGGCCAGGTCTGCGATGCTGCGCTCAACCGGGATGTCCATGAGGATCCCGACATCGCCGAAGCGGGTGTCGAGGTCGATGAGGACCGCCGACTGGTTGGTCTTCTGAACGAGCGCCGTCGCGACGTTGGTGGCGATCGTAGTCTTGCCGATGCCGCCCTTGGCGCCGAACACGGTGATCACCGATCCGGCGGCAACTGGCTCGTCCGCTTCGCCGGCGATGCGCTGGCGCTTGCGCTCCTGCTGGCCGAGGACCGTGTAGATAGAGTTGACCAGATCCTCGTCCTTGACCGGCGCCGCGAGGAAGTCGCTGACGCCTGCCAGCATCGCCTTGCGCATTGCGTCCGGGTCGCTGATGGTGGAATAGCCGATGATGGCTGTGTTTGGCAGCAGATCCGATAGCGCCTCGACCGTCTGGAGCGCGCGGATCGTCGGCTCTTCGACGGCGATCACGATGACGTCCGGATCGGACTTCTTGGCCAGCGTGACGGCCTCGATGCCGTAGCCTGCCTCGCCCGTCACCGTAAAGCCGGAGACGGCGAGAGTCTTATTGACATCGGCCCGGCTGTTGAGGTCCTGGTCGATAACTGCTACTCGGGGATTACGTGTCATATTCTCTCTCACGAACCAGCGAACGTCTGGCACGTCGGGAGGCCGGCGTTGATGCTTGAGTCTCCGAACGGGCGCAGCGACATCCACAACTGCGTTTCAACGCCGCCGCCGCTCACACTCCTCTGCGCCGCGGCAAGCTGCCAGGCCTGGTCCGAAGTGACCGCCATCGTGGCTCGGCTGGCCTCCGGGTTGGCGGCCACTAGGGCGATGCCGGCAGCGTCGGACGAACTGGTCGTCCGGCTGAGGTCGGCGTTCAGGGCCAGCACTTTGACGTTCTGAAGCACGTAGCAGGCCGACGCGCCCGTGAGCGTGCCTTCCTCCGGCGCACTGAGGAGCTCACCGGTGAGGATGAGGTCCACGTGGTCGCCGGGCCGGACGAGACCGCCGGCTGCGCCGACAGCGCTCGTAGCGATGGTGAACGCGACCATGCCCTCCGGGATGATGAGGGAGAGCGGCGTTTCGTCACCGAAGAGGTCCAGTGCACTGTCGGGGCTTGTGACTTTCGACTGCAAGACCTGCTCACCGGGCACGATCGAGATCTGGGCCGTCTGACCGAT
>SDBT01012018.1_pt1 | contig 13907 bp, 11 predicted proteins | sample 2277101 | NCBI WGS metagenome assembly SDBT01 (sample SAMN10404973, study PRJNA504765) | marine sediment metagenome | isolation source: marine sediment core GS10_PC15, 103 cmbsf | place: Arctic Ocean: Southern Knipovich Ridge | collected 2010 | reverse complement strand
GCAGCCGTTGATAACGCTCACGCCGCTAATGATGCCAAAATCGCTGCTGACCCATCCAAAACGAATTTTGACGACCTAATGAACCCCGCTTTGAACGCGCCCATCCGTAAACGCGCAGGTGATACCCTACAAGTGATCCAAATACCGTTCACTGGGCAAGGCACACTGGGTTTATTGCAGTATCTGGATCAAGATGTGCAGAATAAGGTGGGCATTACTAAAGCCGCACAAGGGCTTGATCCAGATGCGATGCAATCCACCGATAAACAGGCTGTTGCTAACACTATCATGACCTCACAGGGTCAAACAGAGCTTATTGTCCGCAATATCGTTGAAACATGCCTTATTCGCCTTTTCAGGCGCATACTCAAGCTATCTATCCAACATCAGTCTCCTATACAGATGATGATGACAAAAGGCAAGGTTATCCCTGTTAATACCTCTATGTTCGATCCTGACGCTGCTGCTATCCCGAATGTGGGTCTGGGAACGGCCAGTCCAGAGCAAAAACAAGCCTCTCTCAGCATGGTATATAGCCAGCAAAAAGAGTATATGCAGACGCTAGGGCCGAACAATCCATTCACCAGCTTCGCTCAGATGTATAATACACTGGAAGACCTCTTAGAAGCAGGTGGCATACACAATACTGGCCGTTACTTCAACGTTGTTACTCCTGAGATCGAAAAGCAGTGGGCACAGCAGCAAGAGAAGAAGCAGCAAGCAGCACAAGCAGCAGCAGAGCAAAATCGTCCTCTCGACCCATCCAAAGCCTTCTTGGAGATTGAAAAGGGCAAACGCGTTGTTGATCGCCATGAGTTGCTGGCTAAGCAGTATGATAACGAGCGTGATCGCTCACTCAAGGCACTCACCAGCGACGAGGATCTGGACATTAAACGCGATACTATGAAGCAGAACCGTGTTATCAAGCTGGCAGAGCTTAACCTAAGTAGGGAGGGCAATAAGATTAAGGCGGAGCAAGCTAATGACAACAGTGGTGTAGCAGATACAACTAAGACTGACAAGCCACCCACTATACCGGACGAAAAACCTATCGCCCCGCTCGAAGACCTCGTAAAAGAAGAGGGTGATACTGAACCAGCAGCAGGACGAATGACACGATGAAAAGCATGTACGATCCCAACCTTGTAAGTGCAGCTATGAGGCTAATGGAAAATGAAGACTTCCATCTGCTTATGACTGAGCACATACGCAATCTACAGACCTATACGATGGACGCTACTGAGCCAGCTGATGTATTAAAGGCTCACAATGAGCACTCAGCAATGACTGGCTTCGTTGATTATGTAAGACTACTTGGCGAAAAACCTTTGAAGGACGAACAATATGGTTGATCTACTTGAGAACACTTCTGTCGGCAAATCTTTGGACGAGATTGCTCAAATGATGGCGGATAGCCGTGATGCACTGGGACAGCGGGCAGCTGATAACAAAGCTCTGCGTGACCCGAACCCCGATACCCAATTAGGGAGCGAAGAAGATGCCACCGAGACCGAGAAATTTGAGGCTGATAATGATGATAATGACGGCGGTATCATCGCTGACGATCCTCAACTTGAAGATCCTGATGCAACTGCTGGTGATGAAGATACAGGAGAAGAGGCTGAGGAAGGTGAACCAGATGCTGGTGATCCAGCCGAACTTGAAGAATTTGAGTTCCAAGACACAGACCTCGTTGAGATCGACGGACTTGACGAACCTGTCAGTTTTGGAGACCTCAAAGAGCGCTTTACAGCAGACACCACTATTGCTACAACCCTCGCAGAGACAAAAGCATTTAACGAAACAGCCAGTCAAACTATGGCGAAATCGCAAGAAGACACGGAGCTAGTCAAATCTGCTATGACTGAGTTGGTTAAGAGCGTGGACACTCTGCTGTCACAACCTCTTGTTGACACTCCAGCAGAAGCATTGAAATCTAGCAACCCCGGTGAGTATATCCGGCAGGTTGATATGTACAACCAAGATCAAAAGCGCATTCAAGACAGCCGCAATACTGTGACCGAAGCACTGAATGAGTTCGGTACTAAACAGAAGGAGTTCAAAGAGACACGCAGGGCACACGAGCTTGGTCTGCTGTCAGACATTATCCCTGATCTAAAGATAAAAGGGAAAATGGAAGCTGTGTCACAAGACATAGTGGATGCTGCAAAGTTCTATGGCTTTTCACAATTCGAAGTGAAGGAAGCTATTGATCATCGTATCTACAAAATGGCATACGATGCCGCGCAGTATCACAAGATGTTGGCACAAGGTAAAGCTGCAACAGGAGAAGGAGAAGAAACGCGGGAAGAGAAAGCCCGCACTAAGCTAGGTACGCAACCCCGACTGCTACGCTCTCGGGGGACGTCAGCGCGCAAGCTAACTACTACGTCTGCGAAACGTGTTAAGATAGCTCGCGCCAAAGCCGCATCTAGTGGCAAGCCAGCTGATGTTGCCGCCTATATGGCCGAAAAACGCCAACAGTAGAGGAACTGGCAAATGCCTGTAACCGTAAACACTGTTGAAACGTATGACGTTTCTGTGATCCGGGAAGATCTTCAAGAGGCTTACTCTATGATCTCACCCGAAGAAGTGCCACTTCAAACTATGTCTGGTCGTCGCTCTCTGACAGCCAAGCAATTTGACTGGCCAATCGTTGAGCTTCAGCCTGTTGATGATGATAACAGGGTGATTGAGGGTGAAAGTGATCCCGGAAACGACACTCCTACCTTGGCAGATCGTATCTTTAACATCTGTCAAATCTCCGACAAAGTGGCAGAAATCAGCCACACATCCCAAGCATCCGACGCTGCTGCTAATAACATCCAGCGCCTTGATGCTCAGGTGACGTTGAAGATGAAAGAGATGAAGCGTGACAAAGAAACCATGCTTCTTGCTAACGTTCCTGCTATCCAAGGTTCGTCTGGTGTCGTAAGACAGACAGCGGGCCTTCCTGCGTTCCTGAAGACCAACGCTCTGATTGGCGCTGGTGCTGTTGCTCCTACTCTGTCAGGTGGCACTGAAGGCTTCCCTGATACTGGTTGGACTGACGCTGCTGGCCGTACACCGTTTGAAGAAGACAGCTTCAACGATGTCATTGAGCAGTGCTGGAACGAAGGTGGCGAGCCTAATGTTATCATGCTGAATGGTGGTAACAAACGTGTTCTGTCGAAGACCTTCACAGGCTTCTCGACACGTTACAAAGACAGCATCGACAAGCGCCTTGTTGCTTCCATTGACTTCTATGAAAGTGACTTTGGTGATCTGACCGTTGTGCCTAATCGTTTCCAGCCAACACTTAATTCGGCTGGAGCTGACGATAACTTTGCTGTCTATCTTCTTGATCCTGAGTACCTTCGGGTTGCTTATCTGGATCAAGTACAACGTAAGCCGCTGGCCGAAACTGGTCACTCTATCCGCGCCTTGGTGTGGTGTGAGTATGGTTTGCAAGTCGATAACGAAGCAGCTCACGGCATAATTCCCGATACAACCAACACTGAGACTTAATCTGGGATTTAACTAGTATCAGCCCCCGGTCCTCATTACCTTATCCCAGACCGGGGGCATTTACCTAATTAGGGATCATATAGAAGGACGAAGACATGGCACGTAAACCTAATACACCTAAAAAAGGCCAGCCTAAAGGCATTGGTCGCCCACCTGCTACTAAAGAGGGGCAGAAGACTAAGACCTTCAAGGTGGCGCCAAATTTCAAAGTCGGTGGTTTCGATGGTGTTATCAAATACGGCGGAGACGAGATAGAATTGACACAGGGTCAAGCCAAACACATGATGAAGCTGAAAGCTATTGAGCTTGAACTTGAGGACTTCGCTGATGAACCGAAAGCAAAGACAACTAAAAAGTCAGCTGGAAGTGATACAAAAGAAGCAGTTTCTAAATCAAAAGCTGACGGGTCTGGAGACAAGGCTGCTGGAAGCGACGCTGGACCTCCAGCTCTCTAACAAACGGGAGAGCATCCACCTAGAGGATAATAACATATTTATCCGTAAGTCGGTGGATGTAGACTCTCTGATAGATGCTATACCAGCTTACGGTGAGATGGTTAATGCACACCGAGATAAGACCGGACGGTTGTATCTGGGATCGGCAGACACTCTGACCTGCCAAAACTGGGCAAAAGAATGTGGTCACGCCATAGGCACTAAGCCGTGGCGTGAGTACGCTAACAAGAAAATGATGAGCGGGGAGTTCGCTAAGTTTAGAGCGCCCAGACCAACATAAGGAAGCTGTCATGCCACTCGATTATCAAGAGTTCAAAGATCATCTGATAGCCTTTCTCTGGAAATTTGGCGATCCTCAACTTACTGCAAGCCTTGACAATCTAATCTTAATGGCTGACGCTGAGTTGAGGACTTCCTTGCGTGTAGCTGATCGCGAGACGTCTGCAGAAATCACTACTAGTGATTTGAAAACCCCGCTACCTGCTGACTACAATTCTATGCGTGGTGTAGCTAACACTGACTCAACATTTAATCTACCTGAATTTAAGTATATGTCACAGTCAGAGTTAATGTCGTTCTATTCTACTAAGAACACTAACTTCTGGCAGCCCATGTATTCATTGGAAAACAAACTGCTTATCCTTCTTGGTCCCACTACTGGTGATCCAAAGGATGAAATTACCTTGCTTGTCACTTACAAGCAAGGTGTTCCAGACTATAAAGTTGCTGATAGCAGTTGGGTGTCAGACGAGTACCTTGACGTATACACATATTGTGTGTTGAAACATTCTTCCATGTTCGTAAGAGAAGACGAAAGGCTCCCTAATTGGGGAGTGCTTTATCAGACAGCTCTCAACATGGCAAACGAACACAGCGCCCATGAGAAACAAGCTGGTGTCTACGAAAGTAAGTCACTACCACGCCAAGCTGGCATCATTAGACGGAGATAACAATGGTTACTCAAACAGCGAACTATGGTTGGGACAAGCCTGATCCGGGCGGAGACAAAGATATTTGGGGAACACTCCAGAATGGTGCTCTTGATGGTGTTGACACTCAAGTCAAAGTCAATGAAGATGCAGCCACTCAAAACGCTAGTGACGTTGGTGATAATGCTGCTGCTATTGTGGTTAATGCTGATGCTATCACTGCCCTAGCAGCTATAGTAGATCAGTTGTTCCCGCCCATTGGTGAGATACTTATCACTGCTGATGCAACTAACCCTGCTGCCAGATACCCCGGCACTACATGGGTAGCTCTGGAAGGTGTTGTCCTCGTTGGTGTAGGCACCAGCCCAAGTGCAGATGGTAAAGTCTGGGCGCTTAACGATCAAGAAGGTAATGAGACACACGTTATCACTAACGCAGAATCTGCAATCCACAGTCATGGTGCTGGTTCGCTTACCGCTGATCCCGGCAGCGCTAACAGCAACACTCAAACGGGTGGTAGTGGCAACAGACTGACAGGTACGGGCACCGGCAACCCCGGCCCGGTAACGGGCAATACCGGTAATTCCGGTAGTGGTGGTGCACACAATAACTTGCAACCATCCCTAGCTAAACATTTCTGGGAAAGGACTGCGTAATGACGCTGGTTCCAGTAGCATTGCCTCCCGGTCTGTTTAAGAACGGAACCGAGTATCAGTCTAAAGGGCGTTGGTTTGATGGTAACCTAATTAGGTGGCACAATGGAGCGCTGGCTGCCATTGGTGGGTGGATTGAGCGTACTGATGTTGTTACTGAGTTGCCTATGGCTCCGCTGTTTCCTGATGCTACTGTAGAGGCTGTTAGAGATACTAACGTCTGGAAGCTGAATAACAGACAAGCCGTGGTCGCATTCGGTTCTAATTTAGAACTGTACTACATGGATAATGCTAATGTAGTCACTACTATAACACCAGCAGGCTTCCCCGGCTATCCTAAAGACCCTGATCCTACTGCTGGCTTTGGTGCTGGTTTCTTTAGTGCTGAGGCTTTCGGCACAGTTCGCCTTGGACCCGGCCTTGCTGTCACTCCCGTAGTTCATTGGGACTTTGCAAATTGGGGTGAAGACCTTCTGGCGTGTAGTACTGAAAGCTCTAATCTATACAGCTATGCAGACGGTGATGCACAAGCTGTAGTCGTACCTAATGCACCCACTGACATAGTAGGTGTTGCTGTCACTACTGAACGTATTGTCATGGTGATTGGTAGTGACCTTGAAAAGAGACAAGTAAGATGGTCTGACAGAGAGAATAGAGAAGAATGGACACCTGCACAAACTAACTTAGCTGGTCAGTGGACACTGAAAGGTGTTGGTGAACTACTAGCTATTGAGAACGTACTGAACCAAACACTCATATTGACTGAGACTGATGCCCATGTGTCACGCTGGTTAGGCGCTCCTTACGTCTATGGTTTTGATCTTGTAGGGCGGGGTTGCGCTCCTATAGTCGGCAGCGCAGTTGTGGCTACAGATCGGTTTGCTATATGGCTAGGTCCGCGCACTGTATGGATGTATGATGGTTCTGTTACTGCTGTTCCATGCGATGTAATGGACTTCTTGACTGAAGACATAGACCCAAACAATGCATCTAAAATTATTGGCAGCGCTCTGTCTGAGTATTCAGAAGTTTGGTGGTTATATCAGTCTAACAGTTCACCTAATGATGAAGTAGATAGCTACGTTGTCTATGACCATCTGGAAAAGCACTGGTCTACAGGTCGTCTAGACCGTACAACCATGTTCGACAGGACAGGGCTTGCTACTCCAATAATGGTCGATATTGATGGTGTTATATTTAACCATGAAATTGACAACATCATTGCAGAAGGTGCATTTGCTATGACTGGCCCATTAGAATTAGGTGCTGGTGATAAGAACATGGCTATCCGATACCTGTTCCCTGATGGTGCCGCCTTCGGTGATGCTGAGTTCACTTTCTTTGGACGCGATCAATCCACTAGTCCAGAGATTACCTATGGACCATTCCAATATAACAACCCAATATCAACTACAGGAGTGATGGGTAGACGTTTGAAATTGAAGATAGAGCTATTACAACAAGGCGCAGAGGTTGGCATCAGTAACATTGATGTAGCACCTGTGAGTGGTATGCGCTAATGCCTCTAAAAAGATCACTCCCACCGTTCGCACCTACTTCTAAAACTCTTTTAGAATGGGCTACCCGTATGCACGAGTTCGTTACAGATGTTGGCGTTGAAGCTGCTGTCCAGCCACAGTCTGTTCTGCTACGGCATCAAGTTCCTAGCCAGCTATCTCGTGCTACTGAGAATGGTATACTGGAATTTGATCCTGTCACGAAAACCCCGCTCATATCTATTGATGGTGTGTGGCAGCCTATTATGATTGCACCTACTATTGTGTACGAAATACTGGCTGTTCCTTTAGTCGTTGCAGACACTGATGGTCTAGTTGACGTCATAACGTTATCCATAGCTGATCTACCTGCGAATACGTATGTAGCCAATGTCAGCTTCGTCACTGAGTTTACGTTCCTTAATGACCAAGTACACTGGAACATAATAGGTGATCTAGTCAGCCCGATCTTCTTGAAGGAAGCTAAAGACGCTGACGAAATAGTTCCTTTCGCCTTCTTGTTCCCTTTCATATGGGCAGGTGGTCCTTTCTCTATAACGCTACAGGTCGAAGTGTCTGGTTCCGGACCCACATCTGCTATAATCCAAGCCGCAAACCTCTATGTAATAAAGCAGTATGAACCATGAGACTAGTACTTATACTTTTTCTTGTTGGATGCACGTTTCAGCCTAGCTGCTACCAGTACTGCACTGGATCAGATGATGCGTCATTCAGCTTCTCTACTGACAGACAGCCTCTGAGCCAAGTCACCACACTCAGCGCAGATCATAACCATACCACTTCACCTAATTAGGTAGATAATCATGGCAAACGAACCAAACATACCGTCCCATCCTTTCTACCAAAGCAAGCACAACCGTCCTAACCCACGGCTGTCTGAGACACAGTACTTTATTGATCCAACCCTGATCCCCGGTAATACTATACCACCACTGGTTCCAGACTATACTCCTAACGTTGTGAACAATAACGGTACAGCTCGTTTGTTGGCTGTTGCTGGACAGATCGCGCCAAGCGTGCAGGTCGAACTGTCGATTTGGTTCCGGTTCAATGCACCTCTTGCCCTTGGTGTTGAGCAGGCATTCATGCAGATGGTTGATGCTACCAATCAAATCAGATTACGTCGTCGTAGTGATGATGCTATGGACAGTCGTTTTGAAGATCGCTCAACTGACCTAATGTACGGGGGATTTGAGGCTGTGCCGCTGGTGGAAGACACGCTTTATCACCTCTACATCCACGGTGGGGCGGACTTAGGGCCAGAGCTAGTGCAGAATGGTACTGGTCTGGTTGATACATCATTCTGGATACCAAAGAATGCTATCTTGGCAGCGGTAGGTGGTAATCTGGAGGTTTCAGATAACGGACAGTTCTCTGTTGGGTATCAAGGAGTACCTACAGAAGTAGGTGCGACTTACCTGCACACCTTTACTACAAAAGTAGGGTCTACTGCTACCCAAGTAGGTTACGGTAACGGCAGCAACCCGCCAGCAGATAACGAATATGCCAATAATGAGCAGCCTAGAGACATTACTCCTGTCTACCCTACGACCTATCAGTATTTGTTTACAGCTTCTAGCAGTCTTACATACCTATCTGCTGGTCCTGACACACCAAATACCCTATTGATTGGCGAGCATAGCTTGAAAAAAGTCCTAGGTGATGTGGATGATTATGGTGGTGTCAGCTTGCTTAACGGTGAGCCGTTTATGGCTGATGGTGTATTCGATCCTCAAGATGGTCTGTTCGGACTGCAAGGCGCTATTGGTCTGCTTGCTAATCAAGTGAGCGGGAACAGGATGGATGCAATAGTCTTTGACTGGTACTTCAACAGCAAGCAGATCCGGGGCTACGATGCGTTTCAGCACAATGGTAATCCGATTGATATATCCGCTTATACGGACGCAGATATACTGTTGACAGGAGATGCCGCCGAGTGGAACGCCTCTAACAATGAAGGTAGTATAATACTGAACTCTGGTGGCGGTTTCACAGATGTTGTTCCTATGGTACCAGATGCATTTGTAGTAGATGATTGGGAACTAGATAATACTGGTGGTAGTACTGGTGAGTTGTTTATTGATCTTCTTGATATACCGGGTTCTGCTGGTACTCCTGTGACTGACACACTATATAGCTTAGATGGTGGGCCCCTTCTCTCTATGGGTTTGATAACTCCCGGACGGTTCACAGTCAGAAATTTACAACCCGGTGAGCTGTATGTAGTTCGTCTGTACTCTGAGAACTCTGTTGGATTAAGTGCTGTATCAGACATTAAAGAGCTAGAAGCTGCTGTCGGTAACAGAGTGCCACACGCTTTTGATATTGCTGATTGGACTTTGGCTAACAGAGCCACCAATGGTGAAGCTGTTGTAGAAGTGCTGTCTCTGCCTGACGATGGTGGTCAGTCCAGCTCTGACATAGAGTATCAAGTGGACAGCACTGGTTGGGTTTCGTCTGGTTTGTCTATTCCCGGTACGTTTATTATAACAGGCATGACTAATGATGTTGCCGCTGATGTAATACTACGTGCGGTAAATTCTATTGGTAATGGTGATGTTGGATCATCTAAAACTGTCACACCCACTGATCCGGGTGGTAGTTACTTCCCTAATATAGTCGACAACAATGGCGTTGGCTGGTTGGAACATACAGGTGGACAGATTGCTAACAGCCCTACCTTTGAGTTGTCCTATTGGTATCGGGCTAACAACCCACCAGCCGCCAACGAAGTACACTATATGAAGAATGGTGGAGCTAACGATATACGCCTTAGAGGTAATAACACTGGCAATATGTCAGTACGAATAGATCATAGTGGTGACGCTAATATATTCTCCATTGTAACTCCCGATTTTCCTTGGCAACAGGGAGTGCTTACCCATGTTTACATGTCATTGGACATTTCAGTAGGCGCTGGAACATTTGTGTTCCTTGTTAACGGTGTAGATCAATCAGCTAATCCTGTACTAAATGTTGGCACTCGTCTTGTTAAACTGGACACTCTGACAGGTATACTCAGCGCCATAAATGGCGGTGATCTAATCAACGCTCAAGTGTTTGACTTCTATATGGACAGTAACCTAATTAGGGGATACGATGCTTTCCAAGAAAGTGGCGACCCGATAGATATATCAGCCTTTGTCGCTGCTGATGTATTGATTACAGGTGACGCGGCAGCTTGGAACGCTGGCACTAATGAGGGTACTGTTAATGTGACGAATGGAGCAGGGGGATTTTCTAACGTCCTTGTAGATGCAGTTCCAGATGCTTTCCAACCTAGTCAGTGGGGACTGACTAACGTAGGGGACGGTGATGCATTGCGTATCACTGTTATCAGCCTACCTGCTGACCACGGTAATGCTATCACTGACATTGAGTACGAACTTGATGATAGCGGCACATGGGTTACTACCGGACTGTCTGCTCCCGGCCAGTTTCAGCTTACTGGACTTACTACTGATGTACAAGTCAGTGTTAGGATACGTGCTATTAACTCCATAGGAGCCAGTAATGACAGCTCTGCTAAAGTGGATATACCTACTGTCGTAGTGCCGAGTGGAGCTGAGCTTATACTAATTGGCACACTTAACATTGCTGGTGAAGGGTCGTATAATAGCATTTATACGGCTCCTTGGACTGATGGTACATACCCACTAGGGGCTGGTGAAGTCGTAGTCGCTGGTGGTGTCGGCATATTCAATGGGTTACAGACTGCTGGTGACTATGTGTGTGACAACAGGACAGTGCGAGTAGGCGCTAACTTGTGGGGCGCAGCTAACCAAACAGAGTTCCGTCGCTGGCGTGATGCTGTTAGCAATAAGCGAGGCTTCATCTGCGCTATCAGAAAAGATGCTGTCAACATGACTGGTCTAAGTGGGGGTAACTTCCAACGACGGTTCCTTGGGTGTATCATTCAAGGCGATCAACCACCTGTTGAGTGGGAAGATACCGCTTACACCTTCGCTAACGATAATTGGGATAACGGTGCAGACTGTACGTTCATAAATATCTCAATGCGCAGTTTCACAATCAAAGCTGATGTTGCATTTGGTGACAATGCCAACATGGGTTTTGTAGACTGCCACTTTGGTGACAATGATCCACCCACCGCTCCCGCTTTAACAGTGAACCCCGGTCCCAATTTTACCAACCCGCTAACGATTGCTAGTACCAGTTCAGGAACACCGGGTTTCTGGTTTGAGGGCAACTCGGTGCGTGGTGCAGGTGATGGTGACAATGCACTGATCCACTTCAAACGCTATCTAATGGCCATTGGCAATCACTGTTCCAAGATGTTTAATGATGGGTGGAAGATCAGAGGCGACGACAACCCGCAGAGTTGGGGTATTATTGGTGGTAACGTGTGGACAGAAGTCTTTTCAGACCCTGATGGTGGTGCTCACTGTGACAGCTTCCAAATTCAAAACCTTACCAACATGCCGGGCCTGCGATATGAGGCTAGTATGCATGGTTCCGGTACTGTTGCTGAAGGTCCGTGCAGTACACCTGACTATTACGATGGTCCCGCCAACCAGAAGTTCGAGACGATTGGTGCCGGGGTGTCCATGCTTGGGCTTAACCTAATTAGGGCTGGTGGCTCTAATGGTTCTGAGCTGCATTACTGTGGGTTTGTTCCACACCCTGCTTGGAAGGGAACACCCGGCACCATTGGTGATACTATGGGACGCATCCACTATGGCAACAATGGTCTACTGACTAACACTTGGTCAACTTCTGTAGCTGATGGGTCGCCTGTTGAGATTAACAACTTGCTTATAGATTGGACCGAAGCACAGTTCGATGCCAACCTGCCGAACTGGGAAGTGCTTGCTGTCAGACCGACGCTCAAAGAGTGCCTAGCTGCATTTGAAACCGCCCCCGCCGGATTGGTGGACGGTATGGGTCCGTGGCACGCTGTGGAACTTACTGGTGATGCTGGTGAGCGTCTGGCTACATACAGGGACTACAACATCTTCTCAGCCGTGACACCCAACCCTATAACTAGCGCACCATCTGCAAGCAGTGATGGTGTCACTCTCGTAGGGTCGCTGACTACTGATACACCTAAAGGTTTTGTCAAGTGGGCTGTCATTGATGCCGCCTTCTCTGGTGAAGTATCCGTAGCAGACTGGAAGCAACTCTGTGTAGAGCGGCTCAATGACTACAGCTACAAGCCTGACGGTTCACATGGATATAATGGCAATGCCATTGCATACTACCAATCAGTTGACGAGTTTGCAGGAGTTCACAGTCTCAATGTAGCACTGGCGCTGGTTCCCGGCAACTATGAACTGCTCGCAATACACATCAAAGGACATACTAAGCGGTCTGTTCTATCCAAAACACCGTTCACGGTAGTATAAGGAAACTTACAATGAAACTTCCACAGCCTCAAATGATCATTGGAATAGTATTCGTCGTAATAGTGATAGTACTGGTCTACTACTTTGGGCCTAATGTCGATTTGTCATCTACGACCACCGACGCCGTAACAGAGTGATAACCTAATTAGGGTAAGACGATGAAAGACACTAGAGACATAGACCCACTGGATCGGCTAATTGAGATAACTACTAATCTCAAGAGGTTCCGCACAGAGATAGAGCAGGCGTTGGCCTATGCTGACAACAGCCACTCGTTTGACAGGATATGCGAGCGGGTCATTAGTGGTGACTTGCTGATGTATGTCTTGGACAACGCAGTGCTACTATGTGAAGTGTCTGTAGCCCCTAACTTCAAGACGTTCCACGTCTACTTAGGAGGCGGGGACTTAGAGGAAATGCTGGCCGCTCAAGGCATGATCGAAGAAGACGCTATACTGTTTGACTGCAAGTATGTATCTATGACTGGCAGAATAGGGTGGAAGCCCCACTTTGAAAAACGAGGATGGAAGCATACCCTGTCCATCTATAAGAAGGAGTTGTAGAATGGGTAAGAAAACATCTAAAGATGTGACAACCCAACAAGTTGATCCGGCAATGGCTAAAGAAAGCAGCGCCTTGGTCAACCTGTTCAAAGGCATAGCTGGCGCTGGTCCTGTTATGAACGAGGGCGTCACCATCGCTGACTTCTCTCCAGCCACAAAGGCTGCACATGCGTCTACGGAAGCTGCCGCCGCTGCGTTTGGCGCGCCCACTGCTGCACCTGCATCTGGTCCTGTAGCTGAGGCAAGCGCGTCAGGCATCATGGGGTTCCGACCTTCTATTGATGCTAAAGAAATGCTAGCTGGTGTACCAAAGGTGCAGCAGGAAGCAGCAAGCACGTTCTATAAAGGACTAGGCAAGCAGAAAAAGTATAAAAGGTTCAATCCTGATAGTGGCGGAGGGAAAAAATAATGGTACTTCCTGTAACACAACCCGGTGCGCAACCCATCCCGCAGCAAACTATCACGCAACCTACTGCTGCACCACAAGACCCATTCCAAGAATCTGCTGGTTTGATTGGTCAAGCTGGTGATGCTTACAGTGGCTTCCTTGAACCCGGTGGGTCACTTCAAAATATCAACGACTACATGAACCCATACTACGATCAGGTGCTTCAATCTGTGCTTGGCAACATGGAGACACAGCAGCAGCTTGGCCTCAACCAGATAGGTGACCAAGCCGAAGCTGGTAGTGCATTTGGTGGAGCTAGACATGGCATTCAAGAAGGGACATTCCGTGGAGAACATAGTCGCGCTGTTGGTGATGTGTCTGGTAATCTACTCATGCAGCAGTTTGACAGCGCCGCTGACCGTTCTTATCGAGATCAAGTAACTGGTGCACAAGGATCATCTCAAGTAGGTGACCAACTCTATGGCATTGGCACTGATATAGCTGATCGTCAAGCACAAGCTGGTGGTCA
>SDBT01012017.1_pt1 | contig 13907 bp, 12 predicted proteins | sample 2277101 | NCBI WGS metagenome assembly SDBT01 (sample SAMN10404973, study PRJNA504765) | marine sediment metagenome | isolation source: marine sediment core GS10_PC15, 103 cmbsf | place: Arctic Ocean: Southern Knipovich Ridge | collected 2010 | reverse complement strand
GTATATTAGTTATTTATGGCCCCAATACGGAGGAGACAAGCCTGTTCCGACAATAGCCTATATGCGGGCCTACCAGCCTTTTAGATGGATTGTAGGGGCGACAATACCTATAAACACCATTGAGGCCTTTAGCGCGCCGGCGGATACAGGAGGAAGTACGTTCGTGAGTCTTATAGCTGTTGATATTGATAACGTTTCTGCCAGCGATACGGGTGCAAATCGGTAGGATAGGTATCTGGTTTTAGAATTCTGGCCCATGCCCGGCGAAGCCGTGGCTCTTTGCAAAGGTCTCGAAAAGTTTCAATCTGATTTATAAGAATCAACTCCAATGTAAACAGCCCTTTTACACGGAGGTAGTTCTGCAGATCGAAGGATTAGGGGTTCAGAAATTCCTAATCATTATTGATGGTTATACTTGAGGATATTGTCCCAAATACTGGGTTGCCTGATTCTCTGCGAGACCACCAAGGAATAGAGGGACGAATTGTTTACTCAGGGTTTTTCTTTAGTACTTGTTCTGGTTTTTTTGTGCACAGGATTGGGCTGGGCTCAGGAATCTGAGAAACCAAGATCAAGACTTAAAATAAAATCCTCTGTTTCTGCCGCAACCCGGTATGAGAGCAATTTTTTCTTGACGAATGACAATGAAAGAGGCATATTTACCTATTTTATTGCACCTCATGTCGGCGTAGCGTATGAAACACCCAGATTTAACGTGAATTTAGACGTCACACTTGAAGCTGTGGCCTATTCTGATGCTGGCGATCCACCTCCGGAAAAGCGAAAAGCGAGTGATCTTAATTATTTAGCCCCTTTGGTCGCGCTAAGCACCACGTATGACCTGACAAAGCGTTTGAAAATCAGTTTATTTGAAAATTTTTATGTCAGCCGCTACCCCCAAAATTTTGATAGACTTAGTAACAGCACGGACAGGGGAAAATACTGGACCAATCGCCTGGCTCCTCGGATCAGTTATGAATTCAGGAATCGGTTCGAGCTCGACTTTAGGTATATCTGGCAGGTGATTAACTACATAGAGTCAGATCCCAATGATTCCGTCGAGAACAAGTTTTTTGTAGATCTACTTTACAACGCCCAACGCACGCTCACTGTTGGTCTGGATTATCAGTTTTGGATCATAGACTATTCAGACAGTCCGTCGAGTCCTTTTGACACCAGAACTCATGAGCTTTTTTTGATGGGACAGAAACGTTATAAGTATACTACCTTTGAGGGGAGAGTCGGATACGCTACCCGCAAGTACCAAGAATTCGCCGAGATCGGCGAGATAAGCAGAAATGCTTATGTTTTCAAGGCTTCTGTCTCGGCTGAGAATCCACCGCCTCCGGATGTGAGACGCTCTATAGGTCAGGCTAACGAAAGGGCAAAAAGCCACATTTACCTTGCTGCTGATAGGAACTTCAATTCTATAGGGGATTCTTTTATCTCTAACCGTCTTACATTAAGCGTGGGACACGTTTGGTTGAGAAAACTTTTTACAGTGGTTCGGGGTTATTATCAAATAGCTGATTATGATTACGAGTTTGGACTCACCCCTGACGGCAATATAGCAGTACGGGACGACGATCTTTACAACATCTCCGGACGTATTGGCTATCTGATCACCAAATCCATGGAGGTTTCGATAACCGTTGGAAAACAGAATCGAAGCTCAAACCTTGCAGGGCTTGACTATGACGATAAATTTGCATATCTTCGATTCAGTTTTGGTTTTGACTTGAGAAGCAGAGGCGGGTTCAGCGAAGAGGCGGCGTATTATTGATGAGGAGATCATGACAGGATTGAAGAAGTGCGTATCTTGTGTGACTTCCAAATTGCACTCATCAGCAGGCTTGAGCAGAGCAGCCTGTCTTTTTCAGGTTGGTGGCTTTTTATGCAATCAATGAAAGCGTTTGAAATGTACTCAAGGAGAGGCATTATAGGTGAACTTAAGAAAATAGGGGTCCTATGGTTCGTTTTTCTTTTTTTTCAAATTCCCCTGTTAATATTCCCGCTTCCGTGCGGCGCCCAGTCAAAGGCCTACAGGATCGGCCCCAATGACGTCCTTAACCTCACAATCTATGCCGGCGGTGAAAAACAATTTGATGAGGACCTGACCGTTTCAGGTCTGGGGACCATTGCGGCCCCGTTCATAGGGGATATCAAGATCCAAGGGCTTACCCCCACTGAATTGGAAAACAAGATCAAGGTACCTCTCGCTAAGGATTTCTTTGTCAATCCCAAAGTTGACATCCATATAGTGGAACACCACAGCCTCCGCTACTATATTTCCGGTGCGGTTGATAAGCCCGGGCTTTACGAGGTTTCATCCCAAATTACCCTGATTGAGTTGATTGCCAAGGCGGGTGGAGTTTTGTCTGATCGTGGGAATCTGGCCTATATCATGCGGAATGCCAGTCCGAAAGATGTGAAAGAATTGGAGGAGGGGAAGGTAGAGAACCTGCTTGCTAAAACAGAACCCATAAAAGTGGATCTGCAGAAGCTTTTGGACAGAGGCGACATGGGCTCCAACGTCCTCCTTAAGTCTAACGATATGGTCTATATCCCACGGATGAAGGCCCTTGATGTCGGGCTTTCACAAATATACGTTGAAGGGGAAGTAGAAGAAGCGGGCGTCTATGATTTCAGACCAGGGATGACTGCCCTGACGGCCTGTATCATGGCGGGGGGATTTGACACATTTGCCGCCCCAAACCGTACTCGAATTATTCGAAAAAAGGGAGACAAAGTGGAGATCATTAAAATCAACCTGAACGAAGTGAGGGATGGGGAAGTACCGGATGTTGAGCTCCAACCCGGTGACCGGATACATGTCCCCGAGACGTGGTTCTAACAGCTCTTTGACCGCGAGATGGGCGGCTTCCAAACTAATCGTGATGGTTTTGCATAAAGGACTTTTTTCAAAGTATATTCTTCGAGCAGAGAGATGATACCTTCAGAAAGCGAACAGGCTATAAATCTTACTGAATATTATCGGGTTCTCACCAGACATAAATTACTCGTTGCGCTCTGTTTCATCGGGGGACTCAGTCTGGCGTTTTGGTATAATAGCAAGCTGATTCCCCTTTACAGAGCCACTGCCACCATCATTATTGATAAGGAGAGCGGTTACTCACCCCTCACGGGCGAGAGAATGGGCTTTGAGTCCTATCTCTCCGAATCCATGACATTTAACACCCATTTCGAGCTTATCCTGTCCAGACCGGTCCTTGAGCAAGTGGTCAAGGATATGGAAATGGATAAGATCTACAAAAGCTCTGATGAAAAAAAGCTGCTTGAAGTCCATCCCTTCCGGCAGTTATTTTCCCTAATCAAGAAAAACATCAGCATTCTCTTTGGTGAAAAGAAGAAAGTTTTGGTAACCAAAAAGGTGATCGATCCTGAAGAGAGACTTGTGGGCTTAGCCCAGACAGTGAAGGGGATGATCAGCGTAGAGCCAGTGGAAGATACCCGTCTTTTAAACCTGGACGCTTCGAGCACGTCCCCCACTGAGGCCAGGGATGTGGCCAATGCCCTTGCCCGCGCCTATATTGAATTCAACCTGAAAACCAAGTTGCAGTCCTCAGAAAATACCATGGAATGGCTCAAGGATAACCTCTATCAAACAAAGGAGAAACTTAACGTTGCTGAAGAAGAGTTCTTGGCTTATAAACAGAACTCCAACTTGATTTCTTTAGAAGACAGCCAGGAAACCGTTGCGAAAAAAATAGCCGATTTTAATGATGCCTATATCCAGACCAGAAACAGGCGACTTGAGTTAACCGCCAAATTGGCAGAACTGGCTCGGATTTCGAAATCGAGGCAAAATATCCCCCACTTTCGCTCATTAATAGGCAGCAACTTGATTGACGATCTCTACGGCCAGCTGGTAAATGCAGAGGGTGAGCTTTCCCGTCTGAAAATGGTGTATAAGTCAAAGCACAATAAGATTGTTGCAATAAATACCAAAATAGCGGATACGCGCACAAAACTAAGGCTGGAAATACAAAAGGAGATACAAAATCTGAAGGCTGAACAAGCCCTTATGAAGAACAAGGAAAAAATCATCCAGAGGACCATTTCAGAGTTTAAGAAGGAAGCAATGGGGATCAATAAGGAGGAGCTCAAGTATAGCATTCTAAGAAGAAATCTGGAACTGAACCAGGAGCTGTACGATACGATCATGTCCAAGCTGAAAGAGGCCAATATCACAGCCAATGTGGATGTCTCCAACATTCGACTTATGGAAAAGGCCCTGCTCCCAATGTTTCCTGTCAACCCAAACAAGAAAAGAAATCTGATCCTGGGCATTTTTCTTGGTCTTATTGTGGGAGTGGGAATTAGCTTTTTCCTGGAGTATCTCGACAGGACCTTACATACGGAAGAAGACGTCCAGCATTATCTCCATCTGCCGATCCTTTCCGTGATACCATTCGCTCGAAAGGCAAAGCACAAAACCTATGGCATCAAGGATGAGGAATAACCGTTGAGCAGGAAAAAGAAAACCAATAAAAAAAAGGCAGCCGCTTTATTGAAGAATTTACTTTACAATTATCCTGTGCAGTCTCATTTTGCTGAAAGTTATCGCACACTAAGAACAAATGTTTCTTTCTCATTTATGGAACAGAGCTTCAGAACGCTCTTGGTCACCAGTGCCGGTGAAGAGGAAGGGAAAACCACGACCGCAGTCAACCTTGCCTATACCATGGCTCAGGCTGGAAATTCGGTGCTCCTGATCGATGCTGATATGAGGAAACCTACGCTCAACTTTCTAAAACCGATGCAATCTTCTCCGGGCCTGACGGGTCTGCTCACTGATGTTTTAAACACCGATGTCCGCTCCGGGTCCCTTTCCGAGTTTGCGCTCGGTGATCTTTATCGGTTAATCTCTTTTCAGAGAAAAACAGGCATCTTGCATCTCTCACAGGGCGAAGAGAGGGTGGCCCTGCACTTTTTTCACGGTAAGTTATCCGATGCGGAATGGCTGACAAGACCGCAAGAAAGGAGTCTCGGCACAGTCCTGATAAACAACAAGGCCATCACCCAAGACCAGCTCGAACATGCCCTTGTTCGTCAAAAGGACACAGGCCAAAAGCTGGGGTTTATGTTGCTGAATATGGGGTTGGTCAAAAAGGAAGAGCTCACAGGTTTTATTGTTTTGCACATCATTGAAACGTTACGTTCCGGGTTTCAGTTTAAAACGGGTGAGTTTGTCTTTGAAAACCTTTCCGAATCCGATTTTGCAAGGGACGCCTTCACCCCTGAAGATCTGCCCAGACTGTATAGACAGGCGATGGTTGGAGAAGAGGATCTGAATTTTCTGGAAAAAAAGATCGGTTCCGCCATTGTGGATATGGACATAGAGAATTTCTCCATATTGCCAGCCGGTCTTCCGCCTCCCAACCCGGCGGAATTGTTAGGCACAGAAAGGATGTCTTTCTTGATATACTTGCTGAAGAAGCAGTTCGATATCCTAATTATCGATACCCCACCGATTCTGCCTGCAAGCGATGCCATGATATTGGCCCCGCAGACGGATGGTATATTGTTTGTCATCAAACCAGGTTATTTGAAGAGGGAACTGATCAAAAAAGCCGTGGACCAGATCAAGAAAACACAGGCCAACCTGATCGGAGTTGTGCTAAACGAGGTGGATGTCAAGAGAGCGAGGTATTATTCAGAGAGATATTACGCGACCTATTATGGGGAAGGCGACTGACAGAAGCATTCCTGCGCTGCTTCTACGTACACATCATGCCCTGTTTCCAGATCCGACTGTCAAAGAAGAGTCAGGGCCTTGCTATCAGGGCGCTCATCCTGATTGTCTTTATATTCGCATCCTATTTCCTCTTCATGCGCCTTATTTCCCAGTTCTATTATCACAAGGCGATGAATCATGTTCGGGAGGGATACTACCTTTTCGCTGCTCAAGATCTTGAAAAAGCAATATATTTCCAGCCGGATTACCCTTTTGCCTGGCGAGAGATCGGCAGGGCATACGGCAACCTGGCCGACCTGTATCCGGTGGACGGGGCCTTTCCCATGGCGAAGAAATCGAAACAGGCCTGTTCAAGGGCAGCCACGCTCAGCCCGTTGGATGGGCAAGCCGCCTTTGGTCTTGCGATGGCGGAAGCCCGCCTCGAATCCTTATATCCCCGTCTCCATCCTGATCGCATGGATAATCCCTATCATCCTCTTCCATATTTTCAGCAGGCCATACGCTTGAGGCCCAACAGTATCTCCTACCATTATACCTTAGCCCGATATCTCTACCGTCAAAGAAAAAATGAGGCGCTCCGGAAGACCATAAGAGAGTTGACCAGCATATATCCACCCATATATAGCCGTCTCAAAAAGGAGGCTTTCTGGTCTCCTGCTGTTCGTGAAGAGGCTAAGAAGGGGATCATGCAGGCCATCGAAGAAGGCAATGACCCTGGAAAGGGGCATTCTATTTTGGCCGGGATTCTGGAACGGGAAAAGGACTGGGCCGGGGCCATATCTCAACTCCAAAAGGCATCTGCCCACGAGTCATTTTTTAACAATTCAGGACACTATTCCCACTTGGGGCGCCTTTTTCTGAGAAATGGTCAACCCCAAGAGGCGAAAGGGGCCTTTATGGAGGCCTTATATAGAAGTGATGCCCTTGCAAAAGATCTGAAAGGTTTTTTCAGGGTTTATGAAAGAATGGGGTTTACCGAAGAATTGCTGGGATTTTATGAAGAGGTCAAGAACCGCTTCTCTGTTTCCGGCCAAATGGATATTCTGCTTGCCAAGTCTTTCTTCCATGCGGGGATGGTGGATCAGGCACGCAGCATCCTTAACGAAAAAAACCGCAAAGAACCTTCGGCAGAGGCCTACTACTGGCTGGCCCGCATTGCTGATCGAGAGAAAAATATGAGCGCCATGGAGAATGCCATCGGTCAGGCTATGGTCCTCGATCCCCGAAACAGCCGTTATCATCTGCTCTTATCACAGGCGTTTGCAAGGATGGGTAAGCTGGGCGGGGCTGAAAAAGAGGCAGGCCTGGCCATTAGATGCGCGAACAACCCTTCGGCGGGACTTTTTATTCATAGGGCCCAGATACGATGGAGAAAAAAGGACTACTCAGGCGCTGCCAATGACTGGGAGTCGGCTATTGCCCTGAAACCGAACAGTGCCGGCTATTATACGAAGGCGGCAGAGGCCTATGAAAAGAGCGGGAAGTTGTCCAGTGCGGCAAGGTATTATGAAAAGGCCGTTTCTCTGAACCCGGCAAACAAAGGGTATCAGCAAAAATTAGACGCCTTTCTGAAACGGTACATTCTATAGACGTACTCTTAGCCTTTGGGCTCAATAACACGGTCCCTTTCGTTTCATGGGAACTGAAGGAGCGGAGCTATGCCCACTGCATTTTCCGGAACTGAAAATCAAAGACCACTCCTGACCGTGACCCGTTATGCCCTGTATGCCCTTCTTGTCTTCACACCTCTGGCGCTGGCATCTGTGCAGGACTGGGCCGTGACCGTCATTCACATGATCACCTTAATCGCCCTAACCGCCTTTTTGCTGGAAAAGAGTATCACCTGGGACTGGAAATGGATCAAGACCCCACTTGATAAACCAATAATTTTCCTGTTAATCCTGTCAATCCTGTCAACAGTTTTTTCCATGAATCGTCCCCACAGCTTTTGGGCCCTAATTCTACTACTCAACTACTTAGTCATCTTCTACCTCGTGATCCAAACCTTTCGCACCCGATCCCATGTCCGGCAGCTTGTCTATGTGATTATCGGAATAGCGGTCTTTCTTTCTGCTTTCGGATTTTTGAAAGCGTCAGGCAATAACCCGTTTTCATGGTGGGATTATAAAGATATTAGCCAGGATATCAATCGAGTGTCGTCAACGTACGGCAATCCCAACCACCTGGCCGGGTATATGGAAATGGCGCTTCCCATGTTGCTTGGACTTTTCCTGATTGGTTTGAGGGGGATTACGCTCTTTGTGATGATCTGCCTTGCTGTTTTGTTGCTGGCCACCCTAATCCACGTGCTATCCAGAGGCGGGTGGTCCGGCGCTCTCGGGGGACTCTTTTTTATGGGCTTCGCTTTATTGATAGACAGGCAATCTGAAAAAAAGAAGTTGTTGCTGGCAATGGTTGGCGGTTTTGTGATGGTGATTTTTATTGTTTTGAGTAATACACCGGTTGTGGAAAGAATTCTGACCCTCGAAAGAGCAGATAAATTGGAAGGACGCGAGTTAATTTGGAGCGGAATTAAAGACATGATTCAAGATTATCCTCTGTTGGGCACCGGACCGGGGACCTTTTCTACCGTTTATACTCGATATCAACCACCGGGTATGGCCGTCCGTGCTTTTTACGGGCACAATGATTATCTGCAGTGGATCTCCGAAACAGGGCTGATACTGGTTCCCGTCATTATCTGGATGATTGTAGCTTTGTTTCGTAAGGGTTTTAAAAAGCTTAAAAACCCCAGTCGCCTTGTCCGCGGAATTACGATTGGAGCCCTATCCGGCATTACAGCTATCATGGTCCACAGCTTCACTGATTTCAACCTGCATATTCCGGCTAACGCTCTACTTTTTACAGTCCTTACTTCCTTGGTCGTATCTCCTTTGCCGGAGCCGAGTTGGAAGGATTAACCCCTGTATGATCTTTCGGGCCTAACCCGGTTTTCTCACGAGACTGAGCGACTCGAGAACAAGGTATTTCCAGAATAGCTAATGCGAGACCTTTGAAAAATGCTCAACACGGGAAGTAGTTCTGCGAAGCAGATTGCCTTTCATCATTTTCGTCTGGAAAATGATGAAACCAATAAATAATCCAGAAAATCATGTAAATCCTGCCTGCCCCGTAGCTCCGGTAGATGGTACTGGGGTCTAATAAAAAACCAACAAAAAAATCCCCTTCGCGTCCTTTGTTTACCCTTCTGACCTCTGACCTCTGACCTCCGTCTCTCAGCGCCTTAGCGGTTCAAAAACGATCTCTGTGATCCCTGTGTGCTCTGTGAGATACTTTTTTTGTTGCTTTCTTCCAATCAACAATCGTCAATCATAAATCATCAATCCCAATGCGTCCCCCTTTCCTGTTTTTCATTCGATGTTGGATGTTGGATGTTCGACGTTCATCTTCTACTGGGTCTTACCGCCCCATACGAAGAATTCAAGAATTCCATCTATATTTCTTGACAATGACCCGGACTGGGATTAGATTCCAATTTATGAGGAGGTATAAGCCATGAAAAAGAAAATTGGAACCGTACTGAATGAGGATTTGATATTCAGGGCAAAACAGGTTGCCCTTTCGGAGAGACAAGCACTCAGTCAATTGCTGGAAAATGCCCTCAAGATGTATTTGGAATCGGTAGAAAAAAAGAAACATGCCGGGCGAAATAAAGTCTCTGAAACGACACGGGGCGCAATGAAGATCTCTCCGGCAAACCTGAAAGCCATCATGGAAGAAGACGGGGTCTATGAAACTCTCTGAAATCAAAGCCGGTTCTGAGATTTTTGTTGACTCCAATATTTTCATTTATCATTTTACCGGTGTCAGCGATGAATGTAGTGATTTTCTGAGCAGATGTGAGCGGGAGGAATTGATCGGGATGACCTCCGTTAACGTGATCCTGGAAGTCCTTCATCGTCTAATGATGGTTGAAGCCGTCAGCAAGAATATAGTAAAACCGCCAAATATAGTGAAGAAGCTAAGCAAGTCGCCACAGAAAATTAAACGTCTCAATGAGTATTTTGTCAATACAGAGAAAATACAGGATATGGGTATAGGAATTAAGCCTTTGATATTTGAAACAATTATAAAGAGTCATGTGATAAGGCTGTTTTCTGGATTGATGGTGAATGATTCGGTTATTATTGCCAGTATGAAAAAAGAAGGGGTTAAGTTATTGGCAACAAACGATAAGGCTTTAAAAAAACTGGACGAAATCGATGTATATTCCCCAGAAGATATAAAACTATCATAAGCAAGCCACAAATTAATAACGCAGTCTTTTGCCTCAGATCCATTAGTCCGGCTTATCCCTCGTCAAATCCTAAAATCTATTTTCTTGCTTTCCAGGTATCATTCCTGCTTTGTTCAACAACCGCCCGAATCCTGATCACAACAAACCAACAAAAACCTTCTCTTAGCGCTCTTCGTTTACCCCGTGAAATTGACGAAGTCACGAGCGAAGCGAATTTCACTGGGGCGTCTTAACGGTTCATTATGTTCCCTGTTTTTCATTCGATGTTGGGTGTTCGATGTTCGACGTTCATCTCTATAATTGCCTCCCCCAGTAATCTTTTCTTTGAGGTCAAAACAGCAACATGAGTCAAGCAAAGATTTGACCCCCAAAATTTCAAGACCTCTGACCTCCGTCTCTCAGCGCCTTAGCGGTTCAAAAACGATCTCTGTGATCCCTGTGTACTCTGTGAGAGACTTTTTTTGTTGCTTTCTTCCAATCATCAATCCCAATGCGTCCCCATTACCTTGAAGAAAAAGGATTTGACACGCAATCAAGCCAGTGGTATACTTCAAGACAATAAAGAGTATACCCTAGGAGGTGGTCAAATTGTCTAAAGTAACTGCCAAATATCAAGTTACCATACCTGTAAAGGTTAGGAAGGAACTGGGTATCCTTCCAGGAACCGAAGTGGACATTGCAAAGGAGGGTCAAAAATATGTCATCGTTGTTGACCCAATAGAAACGGTTAAGAGGAAGTGGCGTGGAAGGTTCAGGGGTGACCTGACAACAATGGAATATATGGATGAAGTCAGGGGCAAAGTAAATTGAGAGTCTGCGTAGATACGACAATTCTGCTTGATATTTTGAAAGATGAATTTAGAATCTTTCAGGACAAGTTGTACACTGCTCTCGCAAGAAGAGAGAATCTGATTGCACCCTCGGTGGTGTTTGCGGAACTTATGCCCCAATTTAAAGGAAACACCAAGCAATTGGGTGAGTTTTTAGAGGAACACAAAATTGTGACAGAACCTCTTGACCTTGATTCTGTCATTGCCGCATCAGAAAGCTGGATGAAATATTTGAAAAGAAAAACAAAAGTAAAGTGCCCGCAGTGCGGCCACAAGCTGAACCTAAAAGAACATTTTCTCTCAGATTTCTATATTGGGGGGTTTGCTTCAGCAAAGTGCAGCGCCATTCTCACCAGGGACAGGGGGATATACACAAAATATTTTCCGCAGGTAGTCGGATATGAAGATTGTCTGAAAGTGTGATCACGCTAATCGCTGCTTTGCTACTCCATACGTCCCGCTCTTTCTACGCCCTCTGCCCGTCGCAGCCCGTAAACCTATAACCCCTAACGTTGCAAGAGTCGAGGATGCCACAGATCTGCGGCGTCAAGGGTGAAGCTGTAGTACTTTACTGCGAACCCTTGACAACAAAGGAGATGTGGTATCCTCGGCTTTCCCATCGGGTAAATAACATGGCTGTTTTTCGCTGTTTTCAGGATTTCACCTGGAGTGCATTCTAACATCTGACACTAAAACTCACGATAACCTATAATAACAGTCTTTAAGCCAAGTTGGCCATGTTATTTATGCAACTAGAGGGTAACCTTATGTACGTCACCATTAGCACACGAATCAACAAAAACAACAAAAAGATTTTTGCCCCGTGAAACCTTTCTGGCTTTTTGTTTAACTGGGGCTGAAAATCCTGTTAATCCTGCCTGCCCCGTAGCTCCGGTAGATGGTACTGGGGTCTAATAAAAAACCAACAAAAAAATCCCCTTCGCGTCTTGCGGTTTACCCAGTTCAATCCAAGGTATCTTGGCCATTTAACCGAGGTTCAATAATAATCTCTGTGATCCCTGTGTACTCTGTGAGAGACTTTTTTTGTTGCTTTCTTCCAATCATCAATCCCAATGCGTCCCCCTTTCCTGTTTTTCATTCGATGTTGGATGTTGGATGTTGGATGTTCGACGTTCATCTCTATAATTGCGTCCCCCATTACCTTTCAACTTTTGAGCTCTGATGATGCCCCCTTTGAGCTTATTTCTCAGTGCCTCCGTGTCCTCTGTGAGATATAAATCTTTCGCCTCATGCCTTTAACCTCTAATAGCTCTGTGCCTCAAGCGCAGCGGGTGAGAGAATATCTTTTGTATCTTTTTGCCTTGCGCTAAGGAACTTTCAGTTCTTATACTGCAGCGCTTAAGAAAGAACTAAGGAACGCATAAAATCATGGACGTCCCACTTTCTTTCTATGGTACTGTCTTCGCCCTCAATCCTAACCAAGATTTTCAAAAAAGTATTGATTTCCTTCGAGAAGAGTTGTACAATTAATTTGTACAGAAGAGAGGTGGTGACAAAAATATGGAAAAAGTAGGTGTAAGTATCCTGAGAGAAAAGCTGTCAATATTTCTGAAAAAGGTTCAAGAAGGGCAGGTTATTACAATTACTTCACGAGGTCATGAAATAGCGAGATTTGTCCCTATGGAAGATAAGGCAGCGAAGTCAAGGGAAATATTAAGAGAACTGGGCAAAAATGCCTTTATCGGTGATATTCTATCTCCAATTAATGAAGAGTGGGAGGCTATGAAATGATTGTTGTGGATACCCACATAATCATTTGGAACGCTTTAAAGCCAGAGAAGCTCTCTGGAAAAGCAGAAAAAGCTATTTCAGCAGCCAATAATTCGGATGGAATAATATTTTGCGAAATCTCGCTGTGGGAAATAGCAATGCTGATGAACAAAGGAAGAATCATCATAGATATCGAATACGTAGAATTCATAAAACTGATATTAGAATCCAATAAATACTTTCTTAGGGGTATTACGCCGGAGATAGCATGGCTTTCCACGGATTTGTTTTCAGACAATAACAAGGACCCCGCTGACAAAGTCATCGCTGCAACTTCAATCATCGAAAACGCCAACCTGATTACTGCTGACAAGGAATTAAGACAATCCAAAGAAGTTGCCACTATCTGGTAAACAAAAACTTATGAGGGGAGTGAGATTCTTAAAGTGAAAACGTTTTTGAGCGTTTGGGAAAAAGAATCGGAATCAAAGGATTTGCCGGAAAGATAGCTTTCCATATCTCCAAGACAACAGTCTATCGGCGTATTACAAAATTGATAGCTGATGGATGGATCGGAGTTGACGGTTCAGGCACTAACTATAATGACACTTGGAAAGCGAATATCTTCGATAAGGTCAGAAGGATGTCCCCTATTACTACATAACAATACCTAATTTAGATTGCTCTTATTGCTTTCCGTCCTCTCAACGGAAAGCAATAAAAAGACTCAATCTCTGCGTTTTCTGCGCCTCTGCGGTAAAATACATAACCGACTCAGGTCGCATGTTAACTCACCGAGGAGACCTTCGAAAGGAAGCGTTTTGCAAAGGTCTCTAATGGTAATATTTCCAATAAGCCCCTTTCATTTTATGGGAACTGAAGGGGCGGAGCTGTGCCTACTGCGTTTTCCGGAACTGAAAATCAAAGACCACTCCTGACCGTAACCCGTTATGCCCTATATGCCCTTCTTGAGACCTTTGCATAACCTGCCAAAAATTGTCATTGAGGGGTAGATGCTAAAATCTCTAAGTGCTTGCAATAATTAACAAGCTAAGATATAATGGGGAATAGTTAAAGATAATTTAACTTAATTATTTTATTGACATGGTCGGCGATATATGGTACAGTCCTCCTCGGAGAGTGAGAGAACAACTAAAGAGGGGAAGAGGAGGGGGCCATGGGATACAAGCAGATAGGCAAGAATTTGAGTTTTGCAGACTTGGCAGTTTCCAAATCTCTGAAGCATAATCGCAGTCTCAAGATGATGGAGAAGATAAACAAGGTGGTTAAATGGAGGAACATCGAGGCACTGTTGTTGGAACATTATGAGGTTGGTACGAGTAAAGAGGGCGCTGATGCTTACCCACCG
>SDBT01012016.1_pt1 | contig 13908 bp, 10 predicted proteins | sample 2277101 | NCBI WGS metagenome assembly SDBT01 (sample SAMN10404973, study PRJNA504765) | marine sediment metagenome | isolation source: marine sediment core GS10_PC15, 103 cmbsf | place: Arctic Ocean: Southern Knipovich Ridge | collected 2010 | reverse complement strand
GGGCTAGCCACCTCGAGCCTATCCGGTGGGGCCGTCGCTGAAGACTTCAACCAGGACGGTTATCTGGATCTGCTGGTCTCCACCCATGACCCTTCGGTACCGGCTCGCCTGTTCTTCAACAACAGGAACGGCACGTTCTCCGAACGTACGAACGAGGCGCATCTCGATGGGATCTACGGCGGACTCAACATGGTGCAGGCAGATTACGACAACGATGGCGATGTGGATGTTTTGGTGCTCCGTGGCGCCTGGCAGGGCAAATTAGGTCGACATCCCAATTCTCTCCTTCGCAACAACGGTGACGGCACCTTCACCGACGTGTCGTTTGAAGCGGGTCTTGCGGAGGTGCACTACCCGACCCAGACCGGCTCCTGGGCGGATTATGACAATGACGGGGATTTGGATCTCTACATCGGTAATGAGACGACGAATCAGGTTACGGCACCTTGCCAACTCTTTGTCAACCACGGGGATGGGACGTTCAAAGACGTGGCAGGCTCCGCCGGCGTGACCAACGATCGGTTCAGCAAGTCGGTGATTTGGGGTGACTTTGACGGAGACCGGTTGATGGATCTCCATGTGTCCAACCTGGATAAACCCAACCGGCTTTATCATAACAACGGGGATGGGACCTTCACCGACGTGGCGCCCTCGCTCGGTGTTACAGGCCCAAAAAACAGGAGCTTCCCGGCCTGGTTTTGGGATTTCGATAATGATGGCGTTCTGGATATTTACGTATCGGCTTATTCGGCAGCTTTCAAACACATCGTGCCGGCGTACCTGAACGAGAGCTTCGAGGGCGAGTTTTCTCACCTATATCGGGGTGACGGTCGAGGCGGCTTCCAGGAAGTTGCAGAAGAGCGCGGTCTGGCTCGCCCCAGCGCTCCCATGGGCGCCAACTTCGGAGATCTGGATAACGACGGTTACCTGGATTTTTACCTTGGCACCGGCTATCCGGACTACCATGAGCTGATGCCAAATTTAATGTATCGCAACAGAGCCGGCGAAAGCTTTGCGGACGTTACCATGGCCGGAGGGTTCGGCCACCTGCAGAAGGGTCACGGAGTTGTCTTTGCCGATCTCGATAAGGACGGAGATCAGGACGTTTTCGAGGAGACCGGCGGCGCCCTGCCGGGGGATGTGTTCTACGATGCGCTGTACGAAAATCCAGGCTTCGGCAACCACTGGATCGGCGTCGAGCTCATTGGCGTCCACTCCAACCGCTCTGCCATCGGGGCCCGAATTCAGGTTCAAGTGACGGAAAAGGGACGAAGCCGCTCCATTTACAAACACGTCAACAGCGGTGGCACCTTTGGCGCCAACCCGCTGGCGCAGACTATCGGTCTCGGCAAGGCAGATAAGATCGATTTTCTGGAGGTTTGCTGGCCTACATCTAACCGCGTGCAGAGATTCTTTCAGGTGCCTTTGGATCGGCACATTCAGATCATCGAAACGTCAGATCGTTATTCAATCCTGCAGCAATAGGGGCCGGCTATTCCCGGACAACGGTCACTGTAGCTGTGTTGCTGCGCTGCCCGTTGACATCTTCGGCCCAGAAGCTGTACATGTACTGGCCGCTGGGCGCGTTGATTCCGTGACAGCCAATCATGTCATCCTCGTCCATGTAGCTGTATACGCCGTCGCCGCCCATGATGTCGCCGTGAGTTCCGTCATCGTAGCAGAGGGTCGTTCCGTTATAGCCGCCCATCATAGCTCCACCATGATGATTCTGCCCCGGCTGGTTGTATTGCATCACCACCCGCCCCACGGTAGACAATCCCTGCGGCGCGGTAACCCGAACCTCAAATCGTCCGGGCTCGTCGGTTCCAACCCTAACCGGACCTTGGACGGCAACTCCTCCCACAATGACCTTGGCATCACTTACCGATAGGGCCGCCTCCTGCATTCCCGTCCCTTGCGTTGCGGCCCCCGAGGACCCGGAAGGTCCCGGCATTATGCTAGGACTCGTTGGCATCGAGGAATGATCGGAACAAGCAGCCAATCCAACAACACCCACCATCACGACAATCAGCTTTGAGAACGTCACCTCTAAACCTCCTGATGAAATCACATCTCGACACTCCAGTGTCACTACTGCAAGCTGCTTGCCATTCTCCGGTCCATGCCTTTTGCCTGGCAAATAGCACTACGCAACAGCATTTTTGGGTATTTGTACATGAAAAGGTAGGCCAAATAACCCACAGAGAGTCCTCTGTCCGTGATAGCAACCGAACCGATGGGCCGGATTCTGTTGCATAACCAACAAGCCCATGCTCCATAACAAGTAACCGTCAAATCTAAGATTCATCGGAAAAGCTGACACCGCGGTGAAACAAAAACTTGGCATTGCCCGGTATCGCCCGTATTGTCCACGCCGGAACACACTTGACGGTCGCGCCGCAGATTTCTCCCAACGAGCGGCTGGGGTGTCTTCCGATCGGAAGACCTTCGCTCGTCGTGCCAATGGGATCACCGCTAGCGTCCGTAAACGTGACGTAGAGGTAGCCCTCGAGCTCATTGACCGTTCCGTCCTTATTGAGCTTGAGCTGCGTCTCTTGAAAGCCATCGATTTCATTTCCGAAAAGGTAACTGTAGGGTTTTGCGTGATTCTTCCACTGCTTTGCGCGAGCACCCACAACTGGTGCAGCGACAAGACTCAGCACAACAAAAAGCAAGAGCTTCTTCATGAAATAACCTCCCCGCGCACTAGACGTTGGCAGCCTGCCAACCGTGGTTTGCGCCATGTCTATAACCTCAGGTTTTGCAGTCGCAGACTGCCGGCGCTAACCGACACTGGTGCTCACCACGGCCTCGCCGTCCTTCCGCGGAAAGGCAGAAAAACTTCCCATCTTCATTCGCGGCCTCGCGCCGTGCGGGGCTTGAATCATCTTTACCCTAACTCCATCAGTAATCACGTCAATCAAGCTCGGCGGCAAGGTACGCTGGTCTGAAGCGAGTCCATAGGCCGGGCCGCGTTGCCTCCACTTGAATCTGGTGCCAGCGGCCATCCAATTCTTTCCGCTTGGGCTGGTAGCTCAGCAGGTAAAGGCCTCGCAGTTCTCGGGCCACCTGTTCAAATGCCTGCCCTAGCACATCGTCAAGATCAGCGCTTCTTTTTTTCATTTCATGGAGGAACAAGGCTCTCCCGCCGGTGCCCGCCGCCAACTCTCGCAGTCGAATGTCGTCGAGTTGACGATACACATCTCGGTTCACCTCAGCAGAAGTTCTAGAAAAAAGTGTCTTTAGGTTTTTGCCAATACCAATCGTATACAGTAAGGGGAACTTCCTCCGTCAGAATCGATTTGAGCTCCTGCTGGACTCCATCCTCAAGGAGCCGAAACTCCTCCAACTGCAACCCCCTGACCAGGCGTCCTTCGCTATCAGTTACCGAAACCGGGTCGAGCACTTCATGAACTGCGATTTCAAAATGCGAGTCGACGCATGTCGCCTGAGCACTGCCACCAAGCGAAGGCCCTTTTAATTCATCTGGAGATGCCTTCGCCGTGATGATGACCCGGGACCACACCGGGCCACTCACGATGAACTTCTCTCCCACCATCCACTTTGTACCAAGCAAATGCCTTGCCAACAAGAGAATACGAAAAGTCTTTATCATTCAAATTATTAGCGCGCCTTTTTCCCGTCTCGTGTGGCATTTGAATCAGGTCGTCGTATGATTTCCATCAGTCAACGGAATCGGTTGCGTCGGCTTGATCGACAAGACTCATCGACCTGAGCCGTAAAACTGACAGCATCGGCTCACCTTGCCCAAGTTGCGCCAATTGAGCTCGCCGCCCAGCACGAACAGATCCCCTCTCCTCAAGGGTATCGTCCGCGTACTTCGCGGGCCTTAGCGTGGTGATTAGAATTCGATTTTCGAGCTGCCCGCGTCGAAGGACTATTTGCCCTGACCAAGTGCTGCACGGCACCAGGCTTCCGCTGGAGAAGCGTCGCGAGCGGAATTTCCAGCAAGAAATCAGGATTTGGTTTTTGAAACCTACTGCTTCAAGCTAAGTCCTAGATTGGCCGTCCTATGCCCGCGGATCGAAGCTCGGTTTCCGTCGGTCCTCGTCCCACACAGCGACATGATGTATCACGTTGGAAACCACATGAGAAGGCGATGGCCGATAAAACGATGGCAACTGGGCATGATTGTCCCATGATGAGCGATATTACCGAGAGCACAGAGGGAGACAAACAAACCCATGCTCCATAACAAGCAGTCCGTGCCTCCGTAACCTGTTGAACCACAAGGCATAATGATAAGGGTTATGCTTCCAGGCTTGGCTTCCTAGCCAGTAAATAGTTGACACTGGCCAGTTCTTCGATGGTTTCCGCACTCAATCGGGTGACGAACTCTTTTGGAAAAAGTCGTCAGGCACCATTGCCAAAATATCAGAGATTTTCATCTTCTTGTATTTCTCGGCTACCGGCCTTGGGGAAAAGGAACGGAGAGGATTCCTGACGTGCTCCAGTACGGAAAAGGAAAAACCGCGTCGAACATGTTCGATTTGAAGGGCAATCGCTCTCCTTAACCCAAAACGGCTTTGGGATCGTAGGGATTACATATGGGGGTAGGTTTCCTGCACATCCGGGCGGGGGACGACGGTCAGTGGCTGATTATAGTTTCTGGATCCACTGAGAGCGGGTGCGCGAATCGAACGATCAAGGTGGCATTGCGGAGAAAGCAGCCTACAACTTGAGGGCGTCTCCTTCTTCTTCCTGGACCAAGCGGTAGAAATCACAATGGGAGCAAGAGATCAATCCGGCGGCAAACATGCCTTCAAGTTTTCCCTCGCAGAAAGTGCCTGCCACCCTCCAGCAATAGCGCCCGGCGTGCTTTCCTCGATTCATGCCGGAAGATGCGTTTTCTTTGGCCGCCGGGCAAACCCCTAGTTGGTTCGCTCTCAACCCACCAGGCTCCCGACCGCACTGCTTGAACTCCCAGCAATTCGGTCGTTTCATGACCGCCTCCTTCTTGAAAAGGCCAACGAAGCAAAGAACCTGCCAAAATGACCTAATCCGCCAAACACGCTTAAAAAGGCACTGTTCCTGTTGGATGCCTCGACCCATGAGCCAGATGACACTCTAAAAATGGGCTAAATGGCCCATCTCTCATCGCGGACTCGCGGACGGCTCACTTGACAAGTCTCTTACTAAGTCATCGAAGCCATTGTTGCGGTTGCCTGCTAGCTCGCAAAGATGTTAAGTCTACATGTTTATTTATCGGACAGCATCTGGTGCCCCGGGGCATCTTTATTGGCAACAGCGCGCGGATTACGACATAGAGGTCACACTCGACGATGAGATCCAGCGAATCTCGGGTGATGAGACGATTTCCTACCATAACCAGTCCCCCGATACCCTGACCTACCTCTGGGTCCAACTGGATCAGAACATGAGGGCCTTGGACTCTGATAGTCGCAAGGCTCGGAGCTTGGGGATCGGCGAAAAAAAGAGCTTCCGGGAGCTAAAGCGGCTTCACAGCGACTTCGACGGCGGTTTCAAGATTCAATACGTTCGAGATCAATCGGGTAAGGACCTGCATTGCGTCATCAACAAAACCATGATGCGAGTTGACCTGCCTAAACCTCTGGAACCCAAATCCGTTTTTTCATTCAAGATCGGGTGGTGGTACAACGTCAACGACCGAATGGAAGTCGGGGGTCGCTCCGGTTACGAGTATTTCGAAAAAGACGACAACTATCTCTATACCATTGCTCAGTTCTTCCCCCGGATGGCCGTCTATAGTGAGGTCGAGGGATGGCAAAACAAGCAGTTTCTAGGTTCCGGTGAGTTTACTCTTCCATTTGGTAACTACCGGCTGAGCCTTACCGTTCCATCCGATCACATCGTCTCCGCTACCGGAGTACTCCAGAATCCAGACGACACGATTACCAAAGAGCAGGGAAACCGCCTTGAACGGGCTCGAAGCTCTGATATCCCCGTCTTGATCGTGACGGAGGCCGAAGCCATAGAGAACGAAAAAGACAAGGCGGCTGACACCAAAACCTGGGTTTACGAGGCCGAAACTGTCCGGGACTTTGCCTTTGTCAGTTCTCGCAAATTCATCTGGGATGCAATGGGCGTCCCTTTCGGCGATCGAACCGTGATGGCAATGTCTCTGTATCCCAAAGAAGGAAACCCGCTTTGGGAGCAGTACTCGACCCGGGTTGTTGCTCACGCCTTAAAGACTTACGCCAAATTCACTTTTGATGATTATCCCTATCCCTATGCCATTTCCGTTCATACCGACCGCATCGGGATGGAATATCCCATGATCTGTTTCAACGGCGGACGTCCCGAGGAAGATGGAACGTACTCCGAGCGGACCAAATTCGGCATGATCAGCGTCATCATCCATGAAGTCGGCCATAACTTCTTTCCCATGATCGTCAATTCCGACGAACGCCAATGGACATGGATGGATGAAGGGTTAAACACGTTTCTCCAGTACTTGACGGAACAGGAATGGCAAAGAGATTACCCCTCGCGGCGGGGGCCTGCCTTCAAGATCGTTGACTACATGAAAGGGGACAAGACCCGTCTTACGCCCATTATGACCAACTCGGAGTCCCTGTTTCATTTTGGGAATAACTCCTACGCCAAGCCGGCCACGGCGCTGAACATCTTGCGTGAAACCATCATGGGTAGAGAGCTTTTCGATTTTGCGTTCAAAGAGTATTCGAAGCGATGGATGTTCAAGCATCCCACTCCCGAGGACTTCTTCCGCACCATGGAAGACGCTTCCGGAGTGGATCTGGACTGGTTTTGGCGGGGTTGGTTCTACACGACCGATTATGTGGACATCTCTATTGATGCCGTCAAGTGGTTTCAGGCCGACACCCAGGACCCTCACGTGGAAAAGCCTTTCCAAAAAGAGCAAGAAGAAAACGCTCCCCCATACGTCTCTTCCATCCGCGACCGGGAAGACATCGAACAAACTTGGGTCGAAGGGGATACCGCAGCCCGCGACTTCTATTACGACTACGACCCCTATGAAGTGACCGATTTTGATCTCGAAGAGCATGACAAGTTCTATGCATCGCTCGATATCGATCAAAAAGAGCTGCTGAAGGCAGGCTACAACTACTATGAGGTTTCTTTCTCCAACCGAGGCGGTCTGGTCATGCCGATGACTCTCGAGGTGGTGTGGGACGACAACAGCAAAGAAATCATTCACATTCCCGTGGAAATCTGGCGATTCAACGACAATAAAGTCAAAAGCGTACTCTTTTCCAAGAAGCAGTTGCAGAGTATCCACCTCGATCCTCTTCTGGAGACTGCTGATGTCGACATGAACAATAACTTCTGGCCTCCTCGCGTGATCCCTACGCGATTCGAGCTATTCAAAGAGAAGCAGGAGGAAGAAAAAAATCCAATGCAGCAACGACAAAAGCCGACGGAAGAGAAAAAAGAGACCGAGGTTTCAAAACCTTGAATCTGACACTCCGTCTCTTGTTTCCATTGGCTCTGCTGGCGCTGGGGTGGCCTTCCGAAGGGGTGGGGCACCCTTTTTACGTCAGTGTTTGCACTATCGATTTCAATTCCGAAAATCGAACTTTGGAAATAGAGGTCAAAATCTTCACAGATGACTTCGAAAGGGCCTTGGAAGAAACGACGGATAGAAAGTTCTTTTTAGGGACTCCCAAAGAGCTCGAAGAAGCCGACGAGCTCATCGAGAGGTACTTCGAAGATCATTTGAAGATCTGGTTAAACGATTCCGAGATCCAGCTCAACTATCTCGGCAAAGAGGTCGAAATCGACGCCACTTGGTGTTACATCGAATCTGAAGAGATCCCCTCGACAAAAAAGAATCTTCAGGGAGAGTTGACGGTGACAAACCGAATTCTTCTGGAACCTTTCGATGACCAGTCGAATATCGTTCATATCACCGCCGAAGGGAAAAGCAAGAGCCTGCTATTGAATCGTATCCAGGTCACGGACTCGGTCGAGTTCTAGGGCTCAGCGCTCAAGAGAGAGATCGATGCGGCGCCTTTCCAGATCCACACGCGCCACCCGGACTTCCAGGCAATCTCCGAGCCGGTAGACCTTGCCGGTGGACTCGCCTTTAAGCGTATGCGTCTTTTCTTTGAACAGGTAGTAGTCATCCGCCATGGCACTGATGTGGACCAAGCCTTCCACAAAATACTTTTCGAGCTCCACGAAAAGACCGAAGCTGGTGACACTGGTGACATAACCCACGAACACCTCACCCAGCTTGTCGGCCATGAAACGGACTTTTTTCCACTCCACCAGCTCTCTTTCTGCGTCCTCGGCCCGTCGCTCGGTCTTCGAGGCCTGCTCGGCTATTACAGGGAGCTGCTGCTGGCGCTCCTCTTGCGCTTCCGGAGCCGGCACTCCCGACCGGCGCACTTCGCGCAAAAGGCGGTGAACGATCAAGTCGGGGTAACGGCGAATGGGTGATGTGAAATGAGTGTAGATGGGAGCCGCCAAGGCGTAATGGCCGGTGTTGTCCATGGCGTAAACAGCCTTCTTCATCGTGCGGAGCATCAGGTAGGAAATAAGACGCTCTTCGGGCTTTCCCTCTATTTTCCGCACCAGCTTCTGGAAATTTTTTGGCTTGAGTTTCTCGGTGCCTGCCCGCAATTTGTAGCCAAGGCCCGAGATGAGCTCCTCGAAGTCCTCGACTTTTTCTTCGTCGGGAGGCTCATGGACCCGGTAGAGGCTGGGCACATCCAGTCCCGCCAGATGCTCCGCCACCACCTCGTTGGCCAGCAGCATGAACTCCTCGATGATTCGATGAGCGACGTTGCGCTCCGCCGCCACCACCCCGGTCACCATCCCCTCGACATCCAGCAAAATTTCCGGCTCCGGTAAGTCGAAGTCTATAGAGCCACGTTTGTTGCGCCGCTGGTGAAGGATCTTATAAAGCCCCAGCATATCTTCGAACAGAGGAACGAGCTGCTCGTAACGTTTCCTTACTTCCGGTTCCCGATCGACGAGGATCTGCCGCACCTCGGTGTAGGTCATCCGTGCCGTGCTCCGAATGACGGCGTCGTGAAAGGTGGTATCCACTACCCGGCCTTTGGGGCTCACCTCGATGCAAGCCGACTGCACCAAACGGTCCACACCGGGATTGAGACTGCAAATCCCGTTGGACAGTCGCTCAGGAAGCATGGGCACGGCCCGCTCGGGAAAATAAACCGACGTCCCGCGCTTCCGTGCCTCCTCGTCGAGCCGGCTTTCCTCTCGCACGTAATGGGAAACGTCCGCGATATGGACCCCGAGCCGGTAGTTCCCGTTGGGAAGGACCTCGACGATAACGGCATCATCGAAATCTTGCGCCGTTTCACCGTCAATGGTGACGATCGTTTGGTCACGGAAGTCGGTCCGGCCGGCGACGGCGCCGGCAGGCACCTCGGTGGGAATACGCTCGGCTTCCTCAAGCACATCGTTGGGAAACACTTCCGGGATGCCGTACTCGGCAATGATGATCGCAACGTCGACGCCCGGGTCATCGATCGCTCCCAGCACCTCCAGCACTTTTCCCATTGGAGCCCGGAAAGGACTGGGATAGCTTGTCAGCTCAGCCACCACCATTTGCCCGGGCTCGGCGCCGGCTTCTCCACCCGGAGGGACGAAAACCTCGTGAAGGAACCGGGGATCGAAGGGAATGACCCGGCTCCCCTCCGCATCTCGCTTGTAGCGGCCCACCACCCGCGTGGTCGCCCGCTCCAAAACTTCGACAATGCGGCCCTCGAACTTACCGCCTCGCCCGCGGCGCTCGAGGTGAACCAGAACTCGATCTCCATGAAGCGCCTCACCCAGCTCGGCCCCCGCAACATAAACGTCTTTCGAATCCTTTCGATCGGGTATGACGAACCCGAAGCCGCCCGCTTTGCACTCCAGTCGGCCCGCCACCAGGTTCATCTTCTCGGGAAGACCGAGCCGCTCGGTGCGAGTGCGGGCAAGCTTCCCTTCTGAGACCATTTGGGCCAGAACCTTTTTCACTTCTTGCCGGCCCTCGCCCTTGACCTTGAGATGCTTCAGCAGATCTTTCTCACTGGCCGGACGTTTCAACCGTCTCAGAACCTTACGAACACGATCCCGAATCTCGTCGTTTTTCATTGTTGCCTCAGCACACACATAGTCCAATCCAGGTCCATCGGCTCCCCATCCCAGGTCGGACAGCTCGTCCACTCGTCGATCTCCAATCCCTGCTCTTCGTGGCGAGCCATTATCGCAGGGACAGGATCGTCGGCCAACCTGGGCGTTGCCGGCAGGTCGGGTATCACCATTCCACTCGGCCTGGAGAACTGCAGCTCTCCGCTCGGTAATGGCTCAACTTCATGGGTCATCACCACCTTGCTGGAGTCACAAGCCAGCCTCCGAGACGTTTCAGCTGAAACGTGTGGTCCGTCTTCCAAAGCCGATTGACCTTCCTGGTTCGGATCCGCAAGGACTTCGGCATCCACATGAACAACCACCTGATAGCGGTCCGCTCGGGTTCCATTGTCGAGACCATTGGTGAGTGCGGACTCAGCAACCAGTCCGATGGCATCGGCTCGCCGATGCTGCCCGCTGACCTCGGCGTCCTTCTTGTAGAGCTCCTCGCCGGCCGCCTCCAAGGCTCGAAGCACTGCGGCGCCGACCTCAGGCGTCAGCCTGGCCCTCACAACCAGCATCCCGTCCTCATCCGTATACGTCCTGAGATAACGACTTTCCTGTTGCTGATTAGCCTGCGCCTTCTCCGCCACCTCATCTATCCTCCGCCAGGCACGAACCACTCTTTCCACATGCGATGTCGTACCGCCCAGGGCTACCGACAGAAGCTTGTCCTCATTCTTTGGAGTGGCCACTCGGGTGACGGCTCGCGCTTTCGAGTAAGAGATCTTCGCTTTCCGTAGAGCCTCGCTCGTCAACGGCAGTTGCTCCAGGGCTCTGGCCACCCGCACCTTTTCCCGTGCCGCGCCGAGGGCAATCCCGCAACGCCAGCTCAGCCGGTGGGCGCAGGAACGGGCTCCTTGCCAACCGTTGAGCTTGTCGAACTCGCGAATCAGGAGCAGGAGACGGTAAGTCGCAGCATCAATGTGGGCCGACAACTTAGCGATTTCATCACTGAGTTTTTCAATTTGTTCCTGTAGGGGCGATGATTCCATGCCTTACAGCTCCTTTGCAAATAGAAGAAATAAATGAGCTCATATCGCCAGGACATCCTAGATCATTTGCAAGTAAAAGTCAAATGTAAGTAATATATAAACACAATTATATCAATAATTTACAATTATAAATTATTTGCCTCTCAAAGTTGACTTACGGCAACATATTGAAAAATTTCAACTGTCTGGAGGGCACTCCAATTGACAACCGGTCCGACGCTCTCTATCATTTGACACCTGCCGCGTGCCGAAGTGGCGGAACTGGCAGACGCGCTGCGTTCAGGGCGCAGTCCTCTTCGGGGGGTCGGGGTTCAAATCCCCGCTTCGGCACCATATTTTCTTCGATCCAAGCCTGCCAATAACTTAGAAGTCCTCGGACTACACGACTACACGGTCTGACCCTGATCTTCTGGGCCACTGTGATAAACTTGTGGGTGGGGGAGGTGTGCTGTGCCTATCATCGCACGCGACACTATGGTGCGCGCTACGATCGACACGCGGTTCAATGAGCGTAAAACAGCTGCTGCCGCTGGCATTCTATTGAAGCATGCCGGTGGCCATATGGCATATTTGAACCTCATTAAGCTCCTGTATCTTGCTGACCGGGAGAGCTGGCATCGGTTCAACCGTCCCATCACCGGCGACTCCTACGTCTCAATGAAGCTCGGCCCCGTTCTGAGCCGAACGCTCAATTTGATCAAAGACGAGGTCGAGTCCGAAGGGCCCTGGAAAGCTACCATCTCACGCCACAGTCAGCATGAGGTGGAGCTTGATGGTGATCCCGATATGAGCGCTCTCTCGGATGCCGAAATCGAGATTCTCGAGGACACTTTTAATCTTCACCGGTATCTAGATCAGTGGTCTCTCTGCGAATGGACCCACCGCATGCTGCCAGAATGGAAAGATCCGAAGGACTCAGCTCTCCCGATCCAGCCTGAGGACATCCTCCGCGCATTAAGGAAGTCGCACGAAGAGATTGACGAAGCCCGTCAAGATGCTCTTGAGGTATCGCAGTTCGAGGACATCTTCGGAAAGTGATTTGTCTCACCACCCTCTTCTGTTAGGCTCAGTCATTGCCCTGAGGAACACGAGGGCCGTTCGGGACACACCGTGGATCATCGTCTCAAATCCAGAACATGACAAAATCGCTGTAGTTAACGTCTCCGTTTCATTCGACGCCGATGCATCCGATCTCACTATTCCGGGCGGGCTCCACCCAGCTCTACCAAGGCCATCTCGGGTCCGATGCGAGAACGCGAGGGTGATTGCGACCGCACAATTTCGTCGCGGTCTCGAGCACGCGGAGGTTACGCTATCCAGGCCTCTCGATAGCTCGGTCATCGAAAAAATACGTAAAGAGCTCCTATCTTCGGATAGAACGCCACGAGAAGTAAAGGACCTCCTCTCTAGGATAAATCCCACTTGACTTCCCCGCTTCGGCACATCCGGTTCCGTGCAGTTGACGCCGCTTGAAACCTTTGTTTTCTGGATGTAAAATCTAGCGTCTCCTGGCCAGCGATCGGAGTCGTCCCATGATCGGGCAGACCCTTTCGCACTATAAAGTCATCGAAAAGCTCGGAAGCGGCGGCATGGGGGATGTCTATGTCGCCGAGGACATGAAGCTCGGCCGGAAGGTCGCACTGAAAGTCCTACCGCCCGAGGTGGCTTCCGAGGAGCGTCTCATGCGCTTTGAGCGGGAAGCCAAAGCCATTGCGGCCCTCAATCATCCCAACATCGTCACCGTCTTCTCCGTAGAGGAGTCCGAGGACGTTCACTTCATCACCATGGAGCTGGTGCCAGGGAAAACGCTCAGCGAGCTCATTCCGAAGAAAGGCCTGCCACTCAACAAGTTTTTTGAGATTGCCATCCCTCTGGCCGATGCGGTGAGCACAGCCCACGATCAAGGAATCATCCACCGTGATTTGAAGCCAGACAACCTCATGGTGAGCGAGGAGGGAAGGCTCAAAATCCTCGACTTCGGCCTGGCTAAATTGAAGCAGGAGTTTGCCGAGGAAGGTTTGAGCGAGCTTCCTACGCAGTCGCCGACACAAGAAGGAAGGATCTTGGGCACGGTGGCGTATATGTCACCAGAGCAGGCGGAAGGCAAACAAATCGACCACCGCTCAGACATCTTCTCCATCGGGATCATTCTTTACGAGATGGCGACCGGCCAACGGCCTTTCAAAGGAGATACCACAGCCTCGATGCTATCTTCCATCCTCAGAGATACGCCAACGTCCGCGACAGAAATCAATCCCGATCTTCCCCGCGACCTTGGAAAGGTAATCAAACGCTGTTTGGAGAAGGAGCCGAGGCGTCGATACCAAACAGCCATCGATGTCTTTAATGAGCTGGAGGAGCTGAAGAAAGACATAGACTCGGGTGAGGTCTTTGAAGGCGCTCCTTCCCGTCCGCAGTCAAAGGGGAAGCTGTGGCTTTTTGCAGCGACAGTTGCGGTGTTGGCTCTGGCTCTTACGGGAATCTTGACGTACATCCTACGTCCTTCTGCCGAAAAGGCGCTTCAACTCACGAATCCAATGCAGCTCACCATGGCTATCGGTGTCGAAACCGAGCCTAGCTGGTCGCCGGAAGGAGGGAGGCTGGCATACTCATCCAATCAAAGCGGTAACTGGGATATCTGGGTCAGCCAGGTCGGGGGAGGCCCACCAGTCAACCTGACGGCGGATCATACCGGCTGGGACCGGTCTCCTTCTTGGTCGCCCGATGGCAGCCAGATTGCGTTTTATTCGGAAAGAGAAGGAGTGGGCTACTTCATCATGCCGGC
>SDBT01012015.1_pt1 | contig 13908 bp, 11 predicted proteins | sample 2277101 | NCBI WGS metagenome assembly SDBT01 (sample SAMN10404973, study PRJNA504765) | marine sediment metagenome | isolation source: marine sediment core GS10_PC15, 103 cmbsf | place: Arctic Ocean: Southern Knipovich Ridge | collected 2010 | reverse complement strand
GCATATCCATTTCTCCTCCCCCTGGTCTCTTAATTTACCAGGGAAGATTATATCATATTTGGGTTAGATTTTAAATGATTCAACAAGTACTCCTTCGGTTAGATTTTAGATGATTCAATTCGAGGGGTTGACAAAAGTTGACTATGAAGTATAATGTAATGTAATCGATTTCGAAATCGATTACATTCACCTTGTCCGTACGTGTAAAACAAGAATTAGACCTCTGGAGATAGATTTAAGTGCTTGTAAAACAAAGAGATATAGCTAAGAGAGCCGGCGTTTCTGCTGCCACTGTATCTCGCGTACTAAATAAATCTGCTCGGGTCTCTGAAAAGACGGCAAGAAAAGTCTTGAAAGTTCTGGAACGTGTTGATTATTATCCCAATTTCACAGCAAGAAGTTTACGTCGCGGGGTTACTACTACAGTTGGATTCGTTCTTCCAAATATTGCAAGTAGTTTTTTTGGGAAATTAGCGTTGGCCATAGAAACTGAACTGAGAAAGAGAAATTGTGACCTCACTATTTATAACACTGAGCGGAAGGAGAAATTAGAATTGAGAGCCCTTAGGCTTTTGGTCTCACAGAAAGTGGCAGGTATTATTTTTGCACCCATTACCCTAACTAATAGTTTCGCAGGTAGAATTCATAAGGTATTTAAAATTCCCTTGGTGGTGGTAGACAACAAGTTAGAAAATCTTCAAGTACCTGCAGTACTTCACGACGACATAGAGGGAGCATATGAATTAACTTCCCATTTAATAACGTGCCACGGTCACAGAAAAATTGCGTTTCTAGGGGGTTGGTTGGCCGAAACAAGTGGCTTAAGGAGATTAGAAGGATATAAGAAAGCTTTGGCCGATCACGACATCCCCCTGTCTGAAAATTTTATCAAAATAGGAGAGTGGGATATCAAAAGTGGACTTGAGATGACAAGAAAATTGCTTAAACCAAACGGGAAGCCAACAGCAATAGTTTTAGCTAATACTTATATAGCTATTGGATGCATACTTGCTCTTCAAGAGAAGAAGATAAAAATTCCTGAACAAATGGCACTGGTTTCGTTTGATGATTTAGATTTTTGCTCTGCACTAAGTCCATCCTTAACTACGCTATCAGAAACATATACCGAAATTGGCCAGACCGCAGCTCGCTTGCTGTTAAACTGGATCAAAAGAGGGAAGGCCGATAGTAAGGAATTTTTGATCAGAACCGATATAGTCCGTAGAGCCTCTTGCGGTTGCAACGTGTAAGTGCAAATCTTCTTACTTCTTAATTTACAAGTCAGAAATGGGGACAGACGATGAGAAGTACGAGGGAAGAGCTAGATGCTGATATGGAAGCTTTAGTTGTGGAGAGAGGGACTAAGTGTAACAGCTAGCATGGTTAGATGAGATACACATTGTAGGAGAAGTCTGTAGGAATCGCGGTGTAGATTAAGAGCATAATAACGATAGATAAGAACACGGAAGGAACATGATGTCGGGAGGCGTACGATGAAAGTTCGTTATGCAGAATCAGAAAGGTTGTTCAGAGAGGCTCAGAACCTTGTGCCTGGTGGGGTACAAAAATCTAGACATCCTAATATGTTTGTAGCTGGGGACTATCCTGTATTTATGGATAGAGCCCAGGGAGCTCACGTTTGGGATATAGACGGCAATGAATATATTGATTGGCTTCTCTCTTATGGTACGATCATTCTGGGTTATCGTTACCCCTTTGTCGATGAAGCAGTCAAGAAAGCTATCGACAAGGGCTCTGTTATTAATCTGGTCCAACCTATCCAGAACCAATTGGCAGAAAAGTTGATTTCGATAATACCGTGTGCTGAGCAGGTACTATTTCTCAACGTGGGGTCCGAAGCTACGGCTGCTGCCATTCGAATAGCCAGAGTACACACTGGAAGAGACATCGTACTTCGCTGGGGGTATCACGGCTGGCTCGATTGGGCCTACGGTGGCGCAGGTGTGCCGAGGGGCGCGAATCAGGACGTATTTGCCCTTGAGTATAATGATCTTGAGTACTTAAAGAAACTGTTCTCTCAACACCGGGACAAGGTCGCCTGCGTCATTATGATGCCCTACGAACTCGAACTTCCCAAAGAAGGTTTCCTGCAAGAGGTTCGAAATCTTACGCAGGAAAATGGAAGCGTGCTCATCTTTGATGAAATTCGCTCCGGGTTTCGCAGTGCTCTTGGCGGAGCTCAAGAATACTACGGGGTGACGCCAGATCTTGCTACTTTTTGTAAAGCTATCTCTAATGGCTATCCTATCAGTGTGGTAGTGGGTCGACAAAAAGTTATGGAAGCGGCTCAACAGACCCTTATTTCTGGTACTCACTTCCCCAATACCGTAGGCATAGCTGCCGCCTTGGCTACCATCCAGGAACTAGAGAAGACCGATGCCATCCAGCATTGCTGGAGAATTGGCCGCCTACTTGTGGATGGATTAAACGAAGTCGCCCGAGCTGCTCCGGTAACTGCTGAAGTAGTTGGGATAACCCCCATGCCCTATTTGATGTTTGGCCCTAAGAAGGACTATGGGAAGGTATGGCACAGCGAGGCAGATCTCAGCCCCTCTGACCATAAGGCATGGGAATTTGGACAGAACTTTTATGGAGGAATGGCCCGAAAGGGAATATTTTTTCATCCAAATCATCATTGGTTTACATGTTTGTCCCATACCGAAGAAGATGTACAACGGACTATTGATGCTGCGTTGGAAGTAACTTCAACATTAAAGAAGGGAAGATAGTGAATATTCGATTGTGTGTATTCCGCAGACAGAAATACGGTTACGCTGAAGGTAAGCTGTCAGGAATTGACACAACTACTATATTTTGAATTAAGTTTGTTTAGAAAGACCAACAGTAACGGGATACGCAACAGATGTTTCGGCTTGTGGATAGCCTGATATGGGCTTGCAGTTCAGGAAACAGAGGTTAAGTGAGGAGAAATACAAAATAGTCAATGTTTTTTTGTGCGAAATTTAACGGTAAATTAAGTAATGGATAAAAGGAGGGACACAGAATGAGCTTTCCATTCGGAGCGTGTTTTATGTTTCCAATTTATGAGGATTTTGAAAAAGATCTCTCATCGATGAAAAAGTTTGGGCTTAACGTTCTTCGGCTTGAATGGCCACGTAATGGTTTCTGGGAAAAGGTAGAACGAACGCCGGGTAAATACGATTTCTCAGAGTTGGATCGGGTTATGGAAGCAGCAGAGAATGTTGGCATCAAGATGGCTGTGCAGATAGGGATTTTTCCGCCACGGTGGTTAAGAGAAAAATTCGGGGGTGAAGGTGTAGTCAATGATAAGGGACTGACCCTGCTTGCCGAACGTAGGAACTCGGTCTGTTACGATAATCCTGAGATTATGGCGAGGGCGAAAGCACTTATTGAAAAAACAGTGTTGCGATACCGTGACTCAAGCGGCTTATATGGGTGGATAACGTGGAATGAGCCCGGTTTAGCTTGGGAAGATATCACATGTTATTGCCGTCATACAAGGAATCGTTTCCAAAAGTGGCTAAAGCGGAAGTATGGTGAAGTTAAGGCACTGAACGAGGCATGGGTTGACTGTTCCGAATGGAATGATTGGACAGAGGTGCAGCCACCTCGTACCCTCCCAGGGTTTGGAAGCTACACAGCGTGGCAGGATTGGCGTTCCTTCATAGATGAGAATCACGCTGTACTCGTTCGCTGGGTTTCGGAACAGACAAAAAAGCTGGACCCAAAACATCCCACCAAAGTCAATGTGGAAGGTATATTGGAGAATAGTACTCCTCGCGGGACTGATCCCTGGATAATGGCGGGAACTGCGGACGAGTTCGGGACTTCAATGTTTGCAGCTACCACTTTTGGCGATTATCCTTACTTGGCTGCCCAAGATTTTGACTTGACAAGAAGCTGTGCGAAGGCCAATAAAAAGACATGTTGGGTGGACGAAATTCTAGGGGGTTCCAATTATTGTACGTTTAGGCGGGCTCAAGAAATGTCTCCTGAGCGCGCAGTCTCGGTGTTCTGGCAGTCCCTAGCTCGGGGAATGAAGGGCTTTACCTACTGGTGTGGGCGTCCAAGGCCAGCTGATTGGGAGGGTGGCGAGTATGGCCTTCTCGGCAAAGACGGTAGCATTACTCCACGCATGCTTAAGGTTTCTAAGGTTGCCGAGATTGTAAGAAAGAATTCCGATCTGCTGGAATCAGCGTTTCCCAAACCTAAGGTCGCTATTCTTCAATCGACTGCCATTCAACATATCATGTTTGCTGAAGGAATGGATCAAAACAGTCGTCACTATGGTTTGGCAGCTTCTGACATAAGGTCATATTATAGGGATTCCTTGATGGGAGCCTACAAAATACTCTGGAACTTAAAAATTGCTTGTGATTTCGTAAATCCCAGGGCCATTAAGGAAAGAGGCCTTGACGAATATAGGCTACTGGTTCTTCCATATCCCTATTTGCTCAATAAAGAGGTAGCAGAGGTGATCAAGGAGTTCGTAAAATCAGGTGGATTCATCATGATGGAATTTCCTTTGGTAATGAAAGACGAAAATGGACACGTGTATGAACGAGTGCCAGGAGCGGATCTTTGGTCAACATTTGGATGTAGGGAAACAGATTTTGGAAACGTTAAGGACAATCAGCTCATTTCTGGGAAAATCGATGGGCTAAGGTTTGAATTTCCGGCGTTTCGCTACCGCCAGTCTCTGGAGATTACCGGAGAAAAAGCTGAGGCTATTGCCAGGTTTGCCTCTGATGGATCACCGGCTATTGTTTCGCAAGGCCTTGAACAGGGAGGCACGCTATTGATAGCGACCTGTTTCTTTGGCAGATATCTATCCCACGATAGTGCGGATGCTTCAAGATTCTTCTCGTATTGGTTGAAACAGGTAGCTGGCATTAATCCCGATTTTGAATTGATCGGACTTCCGAGGTCTCTGGAGCACAATGTTGAAGTTGGAGTCTTGCATGGTAACGATACTAGATTGGCAATCTTGATTAACCACAATCCTGTCACGGTAAAATTCGGCCTTCGGAGCCAAACCATGGCTAGATTCCTAAACCTAGTAACTGGAAAAGAAATTGAACTAGACAACACTTTACAGTCTCCAGGACTTCAGTTTCATCTGGATCCACTTGAAGCGCTTGTCATGAAAACAATATAGACAGCCAAAGGAGGCACCCATGCAGATCTGGAAATTAAGTTTGGAAAAGTTAGGTGTGATCCGGCTAGATAGAGGAGAGGATTTGTTTAAAGGAATTAAACAAGCATGTACCCAAGCAAGGATATCCGATGGGGTGATTGTATCAGCATGTGGTTCAGTGCTTAAATACCGTATTCATATGGTAGACACAAGGACTTTTCCCCCCATAGATTACTTCGAGTCCAAGAGTGGTGCATATCAAATTCAAGGCCTTCAGGGAATCTTAGCAGAAGGAGAGCTCCATGCGCACCTCATTGTCTCAAATAAAGATGGAGCATTGGGCGGCCATTTGGAGGAGGGGTGTGAGGTCTTCACTGGGGCTGAGATAGCCATAATTATAAGTGAATCGGGTGTTCTGCGACGTATACAAGATTCAGACTTCCCGCAATCAGCGGTTAGACATTTGGTGGGAAAAGAACAAGAAGCAAAATAGACCTTACAATATAACTATGATGAGAAAAGAGGCGGTTATACAAACACGGTAGGCTTCAGAGTGGCAGCATTAAGAGTTCTGCGGCACCAAGAATCTGTGATGCCTAATTTAACCCCTTCTTCTTTGTGAGAAAGGTAGCCCAAAGGCCCCTTTTAGGAAGTGCAAGTCGTTCTTCCCTTGAGATAATGAGAAAGAACTTTTTAACTAGGGAGACTACCCTAGTTTTCAGAATATCGTAAAGGGATCAAAAATCAATGAAAGGAGGTGAAAATCACTATTTCAAAAGAACAGGTTCCATTGACTAACTAATTATACCAGAAGGGAAAAATGATTACTCTGGAAAGATAGACCTTATTGGCTAATTTGACCACAGGAAGAAAGAAATTGGTAATGGATTCGGAAGAATACGTAGATAGAACTCATGAAAAAGACCACTTGGTAAAATTAGTTAGTAAAATTAGTACAAACCGGTGGAAAATTTAGATACAGTGAGGAGGATACATTAAAATGCGAAAAAAATATATATTTTTGTCGGTGCTAATGAGCGTGGTTTTGAGTCTTTGTGTTGGTAGTATTGCTCTTGCAGCGGAGAAGACCCTAGTTACGATTTGGGAATCAAATAGTCCGGAAGCAAAAGCATCTTTGTTGAGCTCAGTAGCGGATTGTGAGGCAAACAATCCTGATATTAAGATCGATGTCCGCACAGTGTCTTTTGGAGTGGGATTTGAGAAGGTAATGATTGCGGTAGCAGGAAAAAGCCCTCCCGACACTACCGTCATTTGGGGGGGACTGCTGACTCAGTTTGCCGATTTGGGTGCTCTTGAACCTCTAGACCAGTTCGGAGACGTTGAGGAATTCAAACCATACATCTGGCCTGCCGCATGGCCTTATGGAATATGGAAAGGGAACCATTATGCGCTTGTAAACGACATCAGCCCTTACTTCTGGGTGTACAATAAGAGAATCTTCAAGAAAGCAGGTATAGCGAATCCTCCAGGAGACTGGGAAGAATTTAGAGATGTCTGCGCGAAAACCACTATTGCAGAAGAGGGAATTTATGCCTTCCCATACATGATGGGTCACTCCGTCAATCGCACAGAATGGCTTGTCGACTTCTTCTGGTCAAATGGTGCAGATTTTTGGAACGAAGACGTAACTAAATCTACGCTGGATTCTGAAGAGGCCATAGAGGCACTGGAGTTTGCGGCGGATCTTGTAAAGAATTACGGACTCCCGGTGCTTTTTGGTGGCGATTTCAACACACGAGATATGTTCATAATGGGTAAGACTGCGATGGTCAAGGACGGCCCTTGGATCGCCAGACAAATGAGGGTAAGAGCTCCTGACATGAAATATCCGGAAGATTGGGGATTTTTTCCAAGTCCTCCCCGTAAAAAGGGGATGAAATTTCGACCTTACACTACGGCGGGAGCATATGTGATGTATAAGGACCGTAAGGCTCCTGGTGAAGTAGTATACAGGGTCATGAAGGAGATTGCGCCCAGTAGACGGATGGGGATGAATAATGTCTTGGCTGGAAAGATAAGCCAGCGGGTCGACACATGGGACGAATACCTGATCAAATGGATTTTTCCTGAGGATACACCCTATGCTCTCAGGGATATTCAGAAATTTGCAGAGGGGGCTCGGATGTTCGACAAGGTACCGAATTGGGGCCAAATGATGGAGATGTTCCTTCAGCAAACGGAGTTAGTTTTTGCCGGTAAAATATCTGCGGAAAAAGCGCTAGGCAGAATAACTAAAGAGTGGAACTCTCTACGCTAATGAGGCAGTACTGGACCCTGCCTGGAAGAGATTTTCCGGCAGGGTCCTTATCTGGCAGGAAGTGCCATTCCTACAAAGAGGAGAAACCCCGTGCCTACAAATTGGAAGAGTGTAAAAGAGAGGTTGTTTTATTCACAGAAAGTAATGGGTTATTGGTTCATCTTACCCAGCTTAGTGTTTCTTTCCCTTTTTGTCATTGTGCCACTTATTATTACCTTATATCTTTCTTGCACCAGGTATAACATTCTTACCCCTGCTCGATGGATAGGCTTCAGTAATTTTGTAAAGCTCTTCAGTGAGGGCTCCCTGTTCCTGAAGGCGTTTTTGAACACTTTTATGTATGTAGCGGGGGTAATTCCATTCACCATAGGAATAGCATTACTTTTGGCTATGGTACTAAACAAGGCCTTGAAATTTATTGTAGTGTTTAGGGCGATTTATTATACTCCTGTAATAACCTCTATGGTTGCCGTGGCTATTGTCTGGTCCTGGATATTTAACCCTGAAATTGGGGTAGCAAATCGCGTTTTAGAGACACTCGGCCTACCAACCTCGGAGTGGCTACGTAATCCCAACTTAACAATGTTTTGTATAGTTGTGGTGGCTGTATGGAAAGGAATCGGTTATTATATGCTGATATATTTGGCTGGTCTTCAAGGTATTCCGAAATATCTCTATGAAGTTGCAAGATTGGACGGCGCCGGCCGATGGAGTATGTTTTGGCACATAACTCTGCCCCTCTTAAAACCAACTACTTTTTTTGTCTTTGTGGTATTGTGCATTAATTCATTCCAAGTATTTGACCAGATATATGTTATGACTAAAGGGGGACCAATGGACGCAAGCACGGTGGTGGTGTATCGCATTTTTGTAAACGGCTTCACTTTCCTCAGAATGGGTTATGCATCAAGTATGGCCGTAATATTATTTCTTGTTATCCTTGTGTTCACTTATTTCAATGTAAGATTGTTAAAAGGCGAGGTCGAATATTGGTAAGGAAGGGAGATGAAAATGGGATTTAGTTACTCCAAATCAAAGACGACGGAACCTCTATTTCAGGCTTTGATCCTAGCTCTTCTTGTGTCTGTGGGAATTGTAATGATTTTTCCATTCCTTTGGATGATTTTAGCATCTTTAAGACCAGAAAAAGATATGTTTGTATGGACGGGGTGGTTGCCTCGACGCTTCACTCTAGAGAATTACTCTCGCGCGTTTAAGGAGCTAGATTTTCTCTTGTACTTCAGGAACACGATAATATATGCTGGAAGTATCGCATTTGTGCAAATAATTTTTTCTTCTTTAGCAGGATATGCCTTTGCCCGGCTGAGGTTTCCTGGCCGTAATTTTCTGTTCATGCTTATATTAAGCACGATGATGATTCCTTACCAAACCAGATTAATTCCTATTTTCATTATGCTTAGAAAGTGGCCACTCGTAGGAGGTAATAACATCTGGGGTGTGGGTGGAACAGGTTTTGTAGACAGCTTCGGAGGATTAATCCTGCCTGGGTTAACCACTGCCTTTGGAACTTTTCTATTGAGACAGTTCTTTGTCGTCATACCAAGAGGATTGGAGGACGCAGCAAGAATTGACGGGTGTTCAGAATTCCAAATTTACCGGACCATTATGCTTCCTCTTGCAAAGCCTGCTCTAGCAGTTCTTGCCCTGTTTTCATTTCAGATGAGGTGGAATGAATTGCTATGGCCGTTGGTCGTATCGTCCTCAAAAAAAACCACAGTCCTCCAGGTAGCGATCATGTACCTAAAGGATATGTATGTTGTAGAATGGGGTATGGTTATGGCTTCGGTGACCATTACAGTTATCCCACTAATAATAGTCTTTTTCTTGACCCAGAGATATTTCGTGCAGGGAATAGTATTAACGGGCATGAAAGGCTGAAATGAGTGACATGCTCGTAGTCTAGGAGGAACTGGGTATCGCAAAAACAAGAGCTATTATGCTAGGAGGTTTCAGTCCCTAATGCTTTCTCTATTCATCCCGACCTACAACGTGTGGGGTTTTCTGGCAGAGTCTGTCAGAAAGTTGTAGATCCCCTACGGTATAGAGGTCATTTAAGAACCTGTTTCTTTTACTGAAAGGAAGTGATAAAGGGTTTTGATGCGTGGGTTTAACCCTTGGATCCGTCAATGAATGATAAGGAGGTAAATTTTATGAAAACAATGAGGCTTTCGGAACGGAATTGGGAGCAAGTTAAGGAGTATCTAAAAGACAATGATACCCTGATCTTGCCTGTGGGTAGCCAGGAATCTCATGGTACTCTTCTACCGGAAGGTACTGACTCCTTGGTGGGCATAAGGATTGCTGAAGAAGCTGGGCAAAGAACTGGGGTGCTGGTAGCACCACCCTTATGGTACGGCTATACACCCCATCATCTGGGTCATGCTGGTACTGCTTCGCTTAGTGCGGAAACATATATAGCGGTCATAAAGGAGATATGTTGCTCGTATATCTATCATGGTTTTAAAAAGATAGTGATCGTGAATGGACACAGGTTAGGTAACACACCTCTTTTGCAAATTGCTACTACTTGGCTGAGAAATATTACTGGTGCATTCATGGAGATCATTGATCCGTTCTATATCGCGGCAACTGTTGCTCGCAATCTGCGGACCAACGATGGGAGTATGGGTCATGCTGGGGATATAGAAACGTCTCATATGCTTTATCTGTTTCCCGACCTGGTCGACATGAATAAGGCGGTGCGCAATGTCAGCCAGGGAAGAAAGTTCCACCCTGCGGATCTTTACAGTAATGAGGACCGTGTACTCGGTTCGGCCACGATAGCCGAATACAACAAAAGGGTTGAGCCGTCCGGTACTACTGGGGATGCACCAAGTGCTACCAAGGAAAAAGGTGAGGCTTATCACAAACAGATGATTGACAACATGGTAGAGGTGATAACTGAGGCAAAAGCTAGGAAGGTAAAGCTGACTGGCACTGTGCCGCTGCCGTACTAATATAGTGCCATAAGGAAAGAACCTAAAGAGGAGTAGACATTATGACAAGATGGTACGGGCTTTGTTAGGCTGTAAAGACCCCAGTCGTTGAAATTATGGGAAGCGGTATATGTTCTACTGGTTTTAAAGTGCAAGATAGCTGAGTCTGAAAATGGGGGGTGCCTGAAGGCTGTATGTCTGTGGAGAGTATACGCCTTGTTTCCATTTTTTCCAGAAGAACTGGTGTAGCAATAAATACGGTATGCCCGAAGCATAACTATCATCTAATTGGCCGTTTGGCCCAAAGCGTAGGGCGAAGTTCTATATAGGAAAGCAAATAAAGTCATCTCTAGTGCAAGATGAACAATCAGGTTCTTAGTAGGAGACCCGCCGAAGGGAAATATGAGGTGAGGTGGAAAAGCTCTTGAGATCTCTAAAGAAGGTATCGGCAGAATTGATGGGGAATATTATTGAAAATCGCGGGATGTGATAATGGAATTTAGACACACAATGCCAAGGAACAACTTGATCTTTGGTAAAGGCGTATTAGCTCAAATAGGTGAAGAGGCCAAAAAGATTGGCACAACAGCTCTTATAGTTACTGGAAAAACGAGCATGAAAAAACTCGGTTTCCTGGACAAAGTTCGAAAGACACTAGAAAATTCAGGAGTAAACACGTTACATTATGGTGGGGCCGTCCCCAATCCGACCACAAATGTTATCGACGAAGGAGCAGCGAGAGAAGATCTTAGACATAAATACGACCTTGTGATTGGTTTGGGAGGTGGGTCTTCAATAGACACCGCCAAAGCCATAGCCATTTTGGCTGGTCATCCTGAAACTGAATCCATCTGGAATTTTACATCCCTATCAGAAAAACCTCGAAGTATTACTGCTAAAACTCTGCCGATAATAGCTATTAATTCGACCTCGGGCACAGGAAGTCATGTGAATCATTATTTTGTGCTTACCAATCCGGCGACTTCTGAGAAGCCTGGAGTTGCAAGTGAATATATTTTTCCTCGGGCCTCATTTGTGGACATAGAAATCTTGTCGAAAATGCCGCCTGAACTTACAGCCATGACTGGATTTGATGCTCTAACACATGCTCTAGAAGGGCTCGTTTCTAGACAGAGCAATCCCATTTCAGAGTTATATGGACTCAGAGCTGTTGAATTGATATTTCAGTATCTACCAGTGGCGTACAAAGAACCAGATAATCAGAAAGCCAGAGAATGTGTGGCGTTAGCGGATACGTATGCAGGGTGGTCTGATCAGCTTGTTGGTTGTGTAGTTCCTCATGCTCTCGGCCATGCAGTTGGTGGACATTATCCTGAGGTAGCTCACGGCGAGGTGCTTGCCGCAGTTACTCCTGCAGTAATGCGTTTCAATATTGAAAATGGGAATGAACTGATCTGGAAGAAATACTGTTTAGCAGCTCAAAGAATGGAAAGAGCAATTTCGTCTCCCTATACTAAGAAGAAGGCTGTTGCAAGCGTGGAAATGATAGAAGAGTTGCTACAAAATATCGAGCTCGATATTAGTCTCAAGCAACTGGGCGTGCTAGAAGAAATGTTGAGTGAACTCGCAAGGAATGCTATTAGGACGGTAGGTGAGTGCGTGGATCTGAATCCAGTGAAAGCTGATTATGAGGATTTAATCAATCTCTTGAAGAAATCAATGTGATTTTTCTAAGGAAGAAGGACACTTCAAACAGAAATTGGGTTGAAGCAGGCAGGCGTTGCGTGAAGAAAGCATTTCTACTATTTTTTTCAACGAGAATTCTGGTTCAATTTACAAGTCAAGAGACAACTTTGTCTTCTGGTTCTGGAAAAATGTGCCTTTCGCATTAGAAGTTTATGCGGTTGTGAAATTCTTAGAAATAGTGGTGAGTAAATTAAGGATATTTATTAATTTCGCCAGAAACCGAAGGAAAAGGAGGTGTCATGAAAGCCATCCCTGACAATGAATTTGAGCAGCGCCTTGAAAGCGTACAGGAAGAAGTAACCAAAAGAGGTCTTGATGCTCTTTTAGTTCACTCTAATGAGTCAGATTTCGCAGATGTCCGGTATTTGACGGACTACTGGCCTGTTTTCGAAACTGCCGGAGTTCTGATCCCTAAGGAAGGAGAGGCAATTCTGATAATTGGACCAGAGAGTGAAACCTATGCTAAAGATCGCAGTAGAATTGCAAAAATCCGAAAGATTCTGGAATATCGGGAATCAGCAGATCCTGAGTATCCCGGGGTTCATCTCGATACATTTGAAAAGACATTTGAGGAAAGCATACCTGGAGGTATTAATAAGCTAGGTATTGCTGGTTATTCAATCCTGCCTTTTTCCATTTATGAGGTCATAAGAAAGGCTGTACCTGATGCAGAGATCGTTCGCAGTGACGGTATTTTGACTGAAATGCGAAGGAAGAAAAGCCCAAATGAGATCGCTTTACTTAGGGAAGCCAGTCGTATCTCCGAGCTAGCACTAGGGGAAGTGTTGAAGACAATCCGGCAAGGAGTAACCGAACTCCAACTGGTGGGAGTCGCTCAGAAAGTAATGTACGAAAATGGTGCTGAGTACGAATCTATGCCACAATACGTTTTTTCCGGTAAGGGCACAACCCATGCTATATCTCGCCCCTCTCATAAGGTGTTGGAGCAGGGAGAGATGATCCAGTTAGGTATCGGAGCGAGGTTTGGAGGTTACGCTGCCAGCATAGGCAGACCTCTGTGCTTAGGAAAGATGCCGAAGGAGATGAGAAAATTAGTCAAGGTTGGACTCGATGCACATCTTAAAACTATGGGTTGGATGAAAGCGGGAGTTCCAGCAAGACAAGTGGCCGAAAGATTTTATAGTTACCTAACTGATAAGGGGCTTAGTGAAAATATACTCTATGGACCCTGTCATGGTATAGGAATGCTTGAGGTAGAAAAACCCTGGATTGAGTTGAATTCTCAATTTGTATTGGAAGAAAATATGACTTTCCAGGTGGATACCTTTCTCCACACAAATGATTATGGAGCTCGATGGGAAGACGCAGTTAGAGTTACAACAAAGGGAGTGGAAAAGTTCTCTGAGCAGCATCTAGAGATCCTGGAACTGATAAGATAAGAACAAGAAAGCTGTACCCGCTATGCTTGCCAGGAAATAGAATGTCTAACGTAATCTTTTGTGAGGCAGATGTCTCTATAGTTTCTTCCTAGAATTGGGACGGACCCCATTATTAAGAGATAAATTGGCTTCCTTAAGATACCATGAATTTTCTTGTTTTGATTGTTAACACTAAAATAGGGTCTCGCTCCGGTTTGTTGCGAAAGCATGAAATAAAGTAAGTTTCTTTCACTTTTTCCTCTTCCTCCTCTTTCTAGAAAAATCTAGCATCCTTTCCCTCCTTGGTGAAACTCAGTGAACCAGGTCATTGCGAACACTATGACTTTGTCAAGTTAAATTAAGACATAATGGATTTACAGAATAGTAGCCTTCTGTATATCGTGAATTGTTCTTTATCAGCGCACAGGCTATTTTAATAAGTTTGTT
>SDBT01012014.1_pt1 | contig 13908 bp, 10 predicted proteins | sample 2277101 | NCBI WGS metagenome assembly SDBT01 (sample SAMN10404973, study PRJNA504765) | marine sediment metagenome | isolation source: marine sediment core GS10_PC15, 103 cmbsf | place: Arctic Ocean: Southern Knipovich Ridge | collected 2010 | reverse complement strand
ACCTTGCGGAAGTTCTAAATCTGCCCCGCCGAAATCGTGATCACCTGTATATACATCCCCGTCCGCTTCTGCGAAGTCCGCCACATCGGCTATTTGGCCCTCCAGTTCGGTCTTGGAGTCTATCTCTGCGGTCGAACCACCTGCTATGGCTACAAGGCCTGAATAGGCGTTTACGTCTGCCTCCAAACCTCCCAATTCATGCTTTATAGTCCCGGCCGCGCCCGCAGTCATAAAAGAGGCTCGTATTGCCATTGTCCCGGCTCCTGTACCTACGAGCATCCCGCCGTCAGCAATAGCCGAAATGTTGGCCTCTATACCTCCTAATTCGTGTTTAACGAACCCGGCTGCCCCTGCGGTCAGGAAGGCCGCCCTGATACCCATAGCACCTGCGCCTGTGCCTACAAGTACCCCTCCATCGGCTATCGTGGATATATTTGCCTCAATACCACCGACTTCATGCTTTACAGTACCCGTTGAAGAAGTAAAAGCCGTTAATGCAACCGGGTCAGTGGCTCCATCGCCGACTATTATTGCGCCGTCACCCAATACACCCAGGGCCGTTATAGCACTTGTTCCCGAACCAAGAAGAACGCCTCCATCAGTCAGCGTTGCCGCCCCTGTCCCGCCACGATTAACCGCAAGCGTACCACTACCCATATTCGAGGCGTTTAATCCTTTAGATAAATTATCCAGCGTTACTTTTCTGTCGGCAGCAGTACCTAGAGGATCGTTTACTGTATAGACTAGATCATCTGTGGTAGGGGTTGTATCTGCGGTCTTTTCGGTCAGGTTTTGATCGGCAGCATACACGTTGAAGGAAAAGGCTAACATCAAGAAAACTAGCAACCATCTTTTCATAGCAAGCTCCTTAGTTAAATACAAAATTGTTACCATCTACGAATACAAAATTATTGCCGTCTACAAAAACAACATTGTCACCAGTAACAATCCATGTATGAATATGCGTTCCGGCTACATAGAGTCTTGTCTCGGAATCACTTACTTTATAAAATCCTGTCCCGGTAGGGGCTGAATCGGCGTTCTCAAAGTCGAGGCGGAGATAGGTTGATTCGGCGGTGGTAGGGGTTACAACTGGGAGTGCGGTGTTTGTTGGAAATCTTTTGGCGTAATCAGTAACTGCGTATGCACTATTGACAAAAGTAAATAAAAATGTTATACTTATTATCGTTAAAGAGAATACGGTTTTTTTATGTTCAAAATTAAGTAGCTTCTGGTGGAGAATATATCGTATTCTCTTTAACACACCGGAAGCTACTTTTTTAATTTGGAGGGTGTTATGAAATTTCAAAAAGGACATATTCCTTGGAATAAAGAAGTTAAAGGATTTATGAAAGGAGAAAATAGCCCTAACTGGAAAGGTGGAATTTATAAAAGAACTGATGGATATATTTATATTCTTAAACCTAATCATCCTCATGCTTCTAAAAGAGATGGTTATGTTCTTCAATCCCGCCTTGTTATGGAAAAAATGCTTGGTCATTATCTTAAACCTGAAGAAATAGTCCATCATAAAAATGACAAAAGAGATGATGATAGACCTGAAAATCTTAAATTGTTTCCTGCTAATTCTGAACATACAAGATTTCATAGTAAAATACGTAATCCTAAAGGTTCTTTGTGGGGAAGAAACGCTAAATAAAAAGTTTTTCACAAATTATCCCCAAGTTGATCAAATGTCGCAAAAGTTAAAGCAGGGGCCGCTATATATCTCCCAGTTAACGCATTCCAATGACCATCATAGTCGGCACGCGTCGTTCCACCAGCGTAGGAGTATATGATCGTTGACGCTATAATTTCAAAGCGCATAACGATCCATGTCCCGAATGAAGAGATAAACCCAAAATATTGAAACTGCGCGCCAGAAGTATCCTGGTTCGCAGCTTCAAAATTTACTGGATAGCTACCGACTTTATGAAATTGTAGCTTATGGTCATGTATTGTAATTCCAGGCATAGATTACCTATATTTTTAAGCCTGACAGTTTTGCGTTAATCTCGGCTTTATACGTTTTTTCCTTCGCCCTTAATTCGTCCCAACCTCTTGCGAGAAGTTTGGTATCGTCTGCGAGTTTAGTATTTGCCTGTCCTATTCTTGACTTTTCAGTAGCATTGACAGCTTTCACGGCTTTATCGGCGAGAGTGTTTGCTTCTTTCTGCGCTACTACATCTGCCATTTCTTTTTCGGCTTTCTTTCGTAATTCAACCGCATCTTGCTTTAGCTGAACTACGCTTTCGATACCCGCGATTTTCGCCGCCCTCTGGTTGAGATCGGTTTCTGTTTCAGATATAGTAGTTTCTCTGCCGGACAATTCCTCGACTTTCTCATCGTTTGCTTTCTCGCGCGCGTTTTCTTTTTCGTGTTTAACTTTCAATGCCGTTGCTAAACCCGTAACCTGTTTTATCAATTCCATAAATTCGTCCATGATTTCCCTCCTGTTATACTTTTCCTATTATATTTTTCCTATCAAATAAACAGTTAAATCTATATAATCCCCTGAATCCAGATCTCCCTCGCCCCCCGTAACGGTAATTTGCAAATAGGGCATAGACAAATCCATAGGAAACCAAAAGATATACTCCTCATCCGCAGAAATAGTTTTTGAATTTACCATAGTACCTGCCGGAGGCGGAGCACCAAAGTCCCAAAAATATCCGCTTGCGGCATTATCGCCTACGGTAGACGTAGGATTAAGCGTTACATTAACTAATGCGTCCACGCCACCCGTGTCTTCTGTTTCATCATAAACGACAACACAAGCAACCTCGCTAAATCTTCGAATGTCAATAATCCCAGATACCCACTCTTGAGGAGTACCGTCGAGTCTAAAATCAGAAACAAGCGCTCTTATTTCCTGCGCAGCATGACACGACACAACGGGCAAAGCAAACGCAAAACACAAACAAAACGCGATCAATAACTTTTTCATAGCTCTTCTCCTTTTGGTTTCAACAAATCTCCGGCAGCCACTTTGACACCGGCCTTAGTTTTAATTTCCTCTACTTCTACTTTTTTCAGGTCATAATTTATATAATCGCCACAAGGTTTGGGCGGGGTTTCATCGTGGAAACATTCGTGGTAACGGCAAGTCGATTTTATAAATATCTCCTCATCTCCTTTGCCCTTAAACAACTTCTTTTTTATAGATTGCAATAGGTTAAGAAATGATACCGCATCCGTTTCTGTATCGAACGAAGTATCGAGTTCTAATCTCCATTTACTCATAGTCCCTCCTAAAATTTTACTTGTTTCTTTTTACCTGCTATTTTTTTACCCGTTAAGATTTCAAAATATCTTATAGGTGTAGCTATTGGAAGCGATGTTGCAGGTTCCAATATAGCAGACATCATCTTCAAATAATCGTTCCCAGCAACATTTTCTTTAAGCATTGCTCTTCCGGCTTTCTCTAAATCGTCAAGCCAAGGGATGCTAAGAAACTGATATACCTTCTGTCCAGTAGCTTTCCTTGCAGCAGCTCTTACAGCATCGTTAATTATAGGTATAGCATTTACAGGGCCCACTATCATTTGAATCATAATATCGTTGAAGAATTTTTCCATTATCTCGTCAAAATCTTCTTCATCGCCTCTTAATCCGAATAGTCTACCCAAGAACGAAAAAGCTATCTTAGTACCGAATCCAGCAGAAACATATAATATGGGTTGAATGACTGCGTATATTGTCATTGTTTTTGCGAATTGCGCGACTGTTATATCGCCATTCTGAAAACTTATAATGGAATCCGCCATTTTCCTAAAATACTGATTCGATGTATTCTTGAAGGCCAAGAATAATCTCGTAAAAGGATTTGTACTATTTTGGAATTGCGACGTACTTGCAGAAAGTCCTGATTGCTGCGACTTCAACGTGGCTTTTTCAAATACATCAATAGCCTCTTGCATAGACTTACCTTTTGCCAGTTCTGATTTTATAAGAGGAAAGCCACCATAAACAATAGCCGTTACGTCGCCGGCCCGGACAAGTGAGGTCAACATTTTAGTCCAGTTCTTCTTGTTGACACTTATACTCTCGGCCCCTTTGATCGCTTCTTTAAGAGCCTCTGAAAAGCCCTTGTTAAAGCGCGCCTCTAAGAAAGGCGCATTTTTCCATACGAATTTGAATGTCTCTTTAGGACTTGCTATACCTTTGAAAAAGCCCGTAGTCCATTCAGCGGCGTTCATATTCTCTGCATAATTACCAACTGACATTAACTGTCTTACGAATGTACTCGGGTTAAAAGCGATTTTCGCCGTTACCCAGTTATTGATTGCTTTTTGGAATGTACCGCTTATAGCATCTATTTTATCTGTTTGCTTATTAAGCGAAAGATTGTCTACTTGATCTATCAGCGTACCGTAAACATCTTCTCCGAATTTCTGTTCAATGGCGTGCTTTACTTTTCTGTCGGTAAACAATCTTTTCAATTTCTCGAAATCTCGGCTAACATTAGAAACGTGTTCTGCTTGAGAAATAGCACGTTGCGCTTTGTACCAAGCATTTCTTGGTATTGGTATTACTCTGCCTCTTGCTCGTTCTTTTGCGGCCGACGGTGTTTCACCCTGCAATCTTATATCGTCAAATATATCAACTTGAAATTCAGAAGTTCCCGGCCAGTAGTTTTCTACAAATCCCAAATCCCTACCCGTTGTTTCAATATTCCTCTTATTCAAAATAGGCCTAAATCCTTGAATATTTTCTTGCAAGGCATCGCCAAAGAGCTTATCTTCATTCGTCAAATTGGTTAAAAGAGTTTCTACCTGATCTTGGCCGAAAGTCTCGAAGTAATCAGCTTTCTTTTTATCGTTCTTAATTGAGTTGTATATATCTATAAGTTCGAGCTTTGATAGTTTCGTGGTTAAGCCGTCTTTTGTGTCGGTGATTTGATAATCAAATAGCGACATGGTTTCAAATAGACGCATGATATTTTTCTCATTGTAAATCTTAGAAGCATCGTTTGTTATTTTTAAGGTATCTCTATAAGTCGCCGTGTTCCTTTTGTTCTCACTCAATTCAAGATCATGCGCTTCGGCAAAGGCTTTCCCACCGATAGAGTTAAGCATCGAGTAAATATTTGAGAAGCCTCTGCGATAGACATTACCGATTTTTGTTTTAACCGTATCTTTGTCGGCTTTGATTTTGTCGATAGAAGATAAGGCATCTTCGACTATTTCCTGTCTATTCAATCTCTTCTCAAGGTCAGCCTCATCTTTTGCTTGCTTGCCGAGACGCTTAATCCGTTGAATATCCACAAGGACTTGTTCGTGTATCTCAAGTGACGCGGACGCGCCGTTAGCCTTTAAGGATAAAAACCTTTTCTTTATCAAATCGAGTTCGCTTCCGCCTTCTTCGGGTAATTTATCAAATTCTACCTGTGCTTTTGATTGATTTAATTTATTATGGCTTCTTAGCGTGTCAAATACTTTGTTGGTTTCAAAGTCAAATTTGCCAACACGCTTTTGACCTACCTTTAAGGGCTTGGTTGTTTTGAGTTCTTTTTTAATACTTTCTTTTGTAGTACGTTTACCCTCGGCTTCGACAAGACGATTGATACGAATATCTATTTCAGGGAGGGCTTTTTGTAGTTGTTCTGCCGTTTGGATATTCTTGATAGTCTTGATAAATTTTGCCTTATCTTCTGCCTCTAATTCAGATGCTTCAAGTTCTTTGATAATTTCTTCTTGAACTATCTTGACTTCTTTCTTGGCAATTGTTTCAGGACGTTTGAATTTTTCTTTAATTTCTTGTATGCGTTCTATAAAAGGTTTGGGTTTTGGAGCAAGGCGTTTTCTCGCCTCTTCTTCGGTTATGCCCTCTTCCTTAATAAGCCTTGCGACTTCTTCTTCTACTTTAGGCGTAGGCTTCGCTATTATCTTATCCGGCGCTTTCGCTATCTCTTTCGCGGATTCATTCAGAACCTTGTCTATCTCGGGCGCGTTGTCTATAATCTGCTCTTTTATGAGTTCCCGGGCAATCTCGACATCCTTCTGTGTAGCCCCTTTATTTAACGCCTCACGCACGCCCTCATCTATGTTTAGGCCACCTCTTGAGGAGAACCCGCCTATTACGCCCCCACTCCCTGCGCCCGCTATAAAGCCCTCTACCATGCCTTCCGTAAGGTTCCGGGTAGAATCATAGCCTATTTTAGCGAGTAAGTTGTTCCAAAAGGCCTGTGCGACCTCTTCCGAGCCCTCTTGTACCATGCCCGTTACCACGTCTTTGCCTACCCGGATAACCCCTTTACCTGCGCTTTTACGCAAGAATCCGGTCATGGGGATAATTTCAAGCAGGGTAGTACCGACAACCGAGGCAATCCCGATTACTGTGCCTTTCTCAAACTCTACTCCGGCTTCTTTCGCTTCACGCCTTACTTGCGAACCTTCTATCAAACCAAGCGACGCAGCCCCTACAATCGGGTTTTTGGTAGCAAAGGTCACGGCGGCCGCAGTAGCAAGCGAAGGGATCGCTCCGGCTATTAAAGCGGTAGCCCTTAACCAAGAGGGGTTTTCCAAGAAAGAGCCCCGGAATAGCTCGGGGTCTGCGGTTTCAAAGCCGGTAAGTTGTTGCTTTTGCCAAAACTTAACGGCCGTATCGCCCCACTCGGTTATACCTCGCCCTACTTCTTTTTGAAAAGCCGCGCTCCGCTTATCAGTAAATTTTATCAGAGGTTTCATGCCTACCGTAGAGGGGTTTGCGCCTATCAGAGTTTCTAAAGTTTTACCTTGTTGAACAGAATCACCGATCCATTCAACCATAGCGCCTACGCCAGAAAGGGAACTTTCAACGCCTCTTACCGTAGCTTTGCCTATCTCAAGAAAAGCAAATTTTGATTTACCATAGACATTAAGTTCAATCTCACTATTGATCTCGTCAAAAGTCTTGTTTGCTTCAAAAGACATAACCCTGTTCTCGTTCTCAAGGAAAATCTTTTTCGTTTCCTTTGTCTCTAAAGGTATAAGGTTAAAGCTCGTATCTGTTGTTGACGGCTTTTCCTCAATAGGAGTTAGGATAAAGACTTTTTCTTCTGCCATTATTGAACCTTAAATGTTTTTCCTTGTACCGAGATCACTTGACCGCTTTTGATATTACCCGCTTCAAACGAAGCCCGTGCCTCTTCGGAGCTATTAAATGAAGGTATATTTACAGGGCTTGGCTTTACACCTTTTTCTGTTATACCCTCTTTTTTATTCGTAAAGCCTACGTTTTCTTCTTGAGTAGGGATTCGGGGGCTTATTACCGTTTGCGCCGCTTCTATAATCCTTTCGGATTCCTGTTGTATGCCATTTTCGTCAAGGTTATTTGTGGCAATATTGCCGAATAATTCCTTTATCATAGAAAAGGTACTATCCGTAGGATTTAAGGGCGAATTGAAATTCGCAAGTTTCTCGAAAGAATCTACTGCGCCTTTTAGAGCCGCTTGCCACTTTGAAGGCTTTGCCTTAAACGCTTCTGCCTTATCAAATAATCTATCCAATGTTATCTTGAATTGAGCAGCGTCGGCAAATTGTATCTCTCCTCTTTCTACTGCTTTTGCCATTTGTTGCGTAAGGTTTGCTCTGGTATCTTGAATATCTGTTATGTTTTTCGCCAAATCTACATATATCTTTTTATCGCTTTCGTATATCACGTTGTCTTCGTCTGTTTTTGCTTTCAAGTAAGAGGCCAACACTTTTGGATCTACTGGTTGTTCTCCGTTAAAATTTAGTATTTCAGAAACAGTTGTATTCTCATTTACAAGACCTACAAAATCCCCTGTATTCTTATCCGATACTTCTTGGCGCGCAACCTCGTCTTGTTTCTTAACGACTTTTGCTGTCTTTTCCAATACCTCTAAAGCATCGGACTTTTGGGCGGCATTGAATCCATACAAACCTTGAGAGAGTTTCGCTTCCGCAAAAGCTATTTTATCAAGTTTATCTTGAGTAGTTTCTTCAGAGGTAAACGCTATATCGTTCTGAAACTCAAATTCCTTCCATTGCTCATCGAGTTTTATCTTGCGAAGGGCAGCGTCTGTACGGGTAATAACTCCGGCGTTAACCATTTCGTCGAGTTTTTCGTTTCTTGCTTGCTTTACCGCATCTTTGACATTTTGTTTAACGCTATTTGCATAGCTATCTCGCAGTTCTATGAGATTTTCTTCAAGCTGTGCCTTGTTGTTATCTATAATCTTTCTTCTGAATGAATCCTGTATGCTTAATCGAGTAGCTTGGTCTTGTAATTCCACGTCAAGAGCAAAGGCATTTCTGTCTACTGGTAAAGACATAATGCTTGATGCTTCGGATTTTGCCTTCTCAAGTTCTGAAGTATAAAACTGCTGTCTTTCCGCAGAGAAGTCTTGATCCGTACTCGCTTGCACATCAAGCGCCTTTGACCTTTTCAAGAATTGATTTTGAGCGCGTGTCTTTTCTTCCGTACGACGGGCTCTCTCAAACATACCTGCTACTTCTGATACGGCCTTACCTACTACTTGCAAGTCTTTTGCGCCGGCTGCAAATTGTCCGGGGCTTACGCGTCTTACAGGGCCTTGGGTAGTAACTCTTGCTTGACCGGGGCTACTGACTGGGATTTTCACCATGACCTATTCTCCTATTTTGAATTTCTGCCCGAACTCTGCCGTGCTTGTAAGAAGCGTCGTACCTGCGCGAATTGTCGCACTACGAGCCACGTCACGGCCCACTTCTCGCCTTTGCCTTGCTTCGCTCTCAAGACTTCTTGCGCCTGTTTCGATATTGAATTTATCTATCGCTATATCAAGTTCTGCATTAGCAATACTGTCCTGTATAACATCAAGAGGAGAACCCGTAAACTGAATCCCACTCTTTGCGACTGCGGCGACTTGTCTACCAGTAAATCTTTTAAAGCGCTTTCGTGCCTTAAACTCTTCTAAAAATCCTCTTGTACGCGTAAGTTCGGCTTCTTCTTCGGCTATCTGTGCATTAAATTCTTGGGCTTTTTGTAGCTTCTGCCCCTCTTGGAATTGCCCGAAAGCACTTACCGCGCCGCCTATCAAGGCTATTGCTGCTAATGTACTTGACATATTATTCTCCTAATAAAAGTCATTTTTCGGAAACATCCGATAAAAGTATAACGGCTAAAAGATTAAACGGTAGAGGGCGATCTTGCACAATCGCAAGTTCCGCGTCTTTGCGCCAAGATGTTCTATGTACTATTTCTCTATCCCCTGTCACTAAATCAGGCGGGAAAGTATTTACAAAAGCAAAGGGTATTACGCTATCGAGCTCATCTTCATTAGGGCCTACTTTTATACCGAGACTTCTATCTACCCTAAGACGCATTTGATATATACGCCTATTCTTAGTCTGACCTGTTCCTGTGGCACTTCCATCAGAAAGTTTTAGCAATCTTAATGTTCCGGCATAAGGAAGTCCGGCATGAACGACTGCGGCCTTTTGCGATAATGTAAAGCCCCCGCCCGAGACGACATATGTTTCGGTAGAAGGTATGCTTCCATCAACTTGAACCGATACAGTTTCACCCTCAAGGTGATCGAGGCCGGATATAGTGTCTACCATTTTACGAACCTGACCACCTGATATATAGGTAGAAAAAGCTAACCCGTTTATATCAACGCCCAATAAAGTTGTAAGCTCAAATGTGTCGTCTGTTTTGCTCGCAACCAAGAAATACAATTCATTCAAGTTTGTCATGCCTACCACATTATCAATCTTAACTTGATCGCCGTTAGAGAAGCCGTGACTTGCAGCGGTAATAACGACAGGATTCGCTTTTGTAGCCCCGGTAATTGTAATAGGGCTATCAAGTGTAAGCGAAGAATCAACTCGTATCGCGTCCCAAGGATTGTCAAAATCTTCTTTGGTGAAAAATTCAATAAATCTTTTTGTCGCTCCACCTATCGTTCTATTTACAATAACCCATATTTGATCATCTTCTTCGGATTTTGGTATTACCGCGACAGATTCGTATTTTCCATTTTGTACTGAATCGGCTCCGGCTATCATGCGCGCCCATCCTGTGACTTCTTGCTCCGGGTTCCTTGTCAAGACTGCAAGTTGTCCGTCATCTCTGACAGTCCACATACGGTCATTAGGAGCTTGTTGATTATCAAGTTGAGCTACGCCATCGCCATCTCTTAAGATATGATCCGCAAGAAGTGTCATATCTAAAGAACGTATAGCGTCATTATCAAAAAAGAAACTCAATTCGCGTAGTTTTCGCAAGTTTCTCTGAATGTAATATAAAAATGAGCTTATTCTCTTGGGTTGTAAATTAGCCACGCCATAATTTGTATCTCGGTCAATCTGTATAGACGTAGGTACAATTACCGAATCTATCCCGCCCGAAGCCGAAAATGTACCTCCAGTAGTCCCCATGCTTAAAAAGTTTTTATTTGAACTAATCCATTGTATAGCATTTCTTTCATCTGTTGCTATCGCGAAAGCGACAGAATAATTATCGGTTGTCGCCGTAGTATCAAAACTGTCAAATGCTCCTATAAAAGACCCCCAATCCTTTTGAGGTTCGGTAATGGTATTTGCGTAATGTAGCCTTTGTTCGTGAAATGCTATCGCCGCCGGCCAACCTCGAACATCTGAAAAAGCAGCTTCAGCCCAATCGGTAACAGCACTCGTGCCGTTTAAGTTTCCGGCAGTTCCATCAGGTTCGGCTTGAACGTCTGCTGTTGCCGAAGTAGCAGAAGCGACAGCCGTTATTTTTATCATACCATCCTTTAGTCGCCAGATAGACCCTACATGACCCGCTTCAAATGTAGCGGTAGAAGCAGTCACCGTTATTCCGTTGCCCGTAGCAGCAGATGGATTTAATGTGGTAACAGTTATATTTGTATCCATCAACGGCCCCCGAACAAATGATACAAGTGCCAAAGTAAAAGTCGTAGCCCCTGTTCTCGATAGTTTGCGCGGAGCATAATCAGGATGAACGATATACATAATATCGTTGCTTTGTGCTATTTGTAGTTGAAATACATCCGCTAATTCATAAGGTGTTGCTATTTCCGTTTGTTCCGAAGCTGCAGCGGTGTATTCTGACGTAGGCACTATGATTGTATCGCTAAGAGCTGCGTCAGGGTCGGCGCTAAAAGCATTTGAATTGATAATTCGCACTTCATCTATGCTGCCTTGAAAATAATCCCCGGGCGCGCCAGTAGCGCCGATGTATACATCTCCGGCGAAAGTATCTGTACTGCTATCTTCGACGTAAGCAATTTGCGTTCCGTTATTGTATAAACCATATTTGTTACCTTTTTTACACAAGGCTATATGATGAAAATTTGTATCAGTAATCTCTCCACCAAAGCCCGTATCAATTATTGTAACAGAAGCTGAAACGACAATAAATTTAAGACCCGAACCGTGAATGTGCTGTAACAGCCAATAGTTATTCGCATCTTCCCATTGTACTATATACGTTTCGGTTCCAACGTGGTCTGCGTGTTTTACTTGGAGGTCAATAGTCCAGTTTTTATCTGCATCTCCTACCACATCAAATTCAGCGCTATCGGGTGTTTGCAGATAATCAGAGTTCCCGTCAACAAGAAGCGATGCTGTTCCAAATTTCTTAACATCAGTATCGAGTAATGCCGTACCCTTAAATTGTGTCCTATGACCTGTATTAGATGCGTCTTGAGGTTCGCAATTAAGCAAAAGTTTTGTACTGGCATCAGATGTATGCGCTGCTACAGGCACAGTAATGCTCGCTAGACTTGATGCTCCAAAAGGGTTGCCTGTATATACGCGGACTTCATCCATGTAACCGAAGAAAAATTCACTTACTCCTCCAAAGCTGCCAGTGTATAAAATTCCGGCATATGTATCTGTACTGGCATCGGTAACAGTCAAAACCCTCGTTCCATCTAAATACAATGAATAGGTAGTGCCTGTTTTTATTAACACTATATGATGCCAGTCGCTATCATCAATTTCGCCAGCACCACTCATTGTTATTATGACACCCGTACTATTGGCTATAAATCTAAGACCTGAACCGTGAACGTGTTGAATGACCCAATTATTATTGCCATCTTCATATTGAGCTATATATGTTTCAGTGCCTGCATGGTCAGTATGCCTTACTTGAAAATCTATAGTATAATTAGTCGTGTCTTTTATTAAATCCCAATCTGCATGATCCGGCACAGTTAAACTATCGCTATCGCCGTCTAAAAGAACAGCACCTTTCCCAAATTTCTTTTGCAGGGTAGACATTTGCGCTGTTCCAACAGAAGTTACTATATGTCCGGTATTGCCAGTATCAAGAAATTCCAACGCACCATCAACGCCGGAATTATTATGCAATAACAATTTTGTCAGATTAACGGTATTTGAGATAATATTCGCCGTATTAGAATATAGCCTAAAATACTCATCTCCTGTTTCAACTACATAATCTTGGTCAGCGGAGAATTGGAAAGGAAAGAGTCTTGCAGCACCGTCATTTTTCGTGGAAGCGACATAACGGGTTCCGGGCCGGTAAGAGAGGCCGCCTAATTGGTTAATGAAGAAATTTTCTATTTTCTTGGCGGAGTTGGCGTACTTAGATAAATCGAACCGGCCGAGCGCGCGTGGAGATATTTCCCCGTTTGTAAAATTCTGAAGGCTTGAAGTCACTTTTGGCATTTTAACACCAGTTGACAGGATGCCACGTTTCCATACCTGTTCTTCCGCTTATTCCTATACCGGAACCGCTAAGTCTTGCTTGTTCCCATGCTCCTTGTGAAGCTTGTTGTGGAGAGCCACTCTGCGAATCCCCTGACTGCGCTTCAGGCAAAGTTATTGTTTGGTATTTATCGAGTATTCTTTCTGCTTTGCTAGTAGATTGTGTTAAGGGAAAAGCAAGCTCCGCCGCAAGTCTTGTCGCAAGAGCTACTCTGAACTTAGGAGAATATAAACTAGGGTCGTCTAAAGCATAAGTGTAAATGATTTTCATTTCTTCGGAATCGGTAAGAAGTTTCTGTCCTTCTATCTTTACCCATGCTTGGGGAATATTCGTAAAGAAAAGTTTGATATAATCGCTTGGCAGGTCATAGATAATGTCAAGTCCGTCGTCGTCCCAAGCTAGGGTTTGAATTTTCCTTGCAAAGCCACCTGAAGTGTACTCCGTAAAAGAAGTGCCGTCTATATCGCTATCGTCATCAGGGTCGGTAAGTTCAAAGGTATCGGTTGCCTTATTTGCTATCTTATAGGTATTGCTATTCAACTCGGTCATACCTAATACACCTGTTATCTTTACGCTATCGGCATTTGAAAAGCCATGTGCAACTGCCGTTATTACAATAGGGCTTGCTTGCGTTGCGCCCGTGATTACCGCAGGAAGTACAACTCTTTTTTGAGCAAAAGTCCAAGGATGTTCGCCAAGCACTTCGTCGCGAATATCGTCATAGAAGTCGTTTATAGCACGACCTTCTTCGGTTGTGGTTTCGCCAAATTCGGTAATTGATTTTGCACCGATTATTCGTAGGGCATAATTCGCTACGGTTAACTTTGAACTTGCCATTATTTACTCCTTTTCTGGGAATAACGCGAGAGTGCTTTTGTCTCCATACGTCCTAGCAATTTCCTCTATGTCTTTTATATCAAGAAGTCCTCCACCACCCATAGTAAATCTCATTCTCATTTGTAATGGAAGATCAGCCCATAATACATCAGCCATCCAACGAGTAGAACCGCCTTTACCGTCAGCTAAATGAGGAACTTTATATGCCTTGCCGGAAACGCCTATGAATTGCTCATATCCTACAACCGCGCCTTTAGGCAAAAATTCAACTACATTAGGCGGTAATGGTCTTGCATCTAATACGGCCTGATAGGCTTTTTGCATATCTCGTGTATTTTTTACAGAAATCACCGTAATCCCTAACAATAAAACGAGTAACCCTATCCACATTCCCTTTCTCAT
>SDBT01012013.1_pt1 | contig 13909 bp, 11 predicted proteins | sample 2277101 | NCBI WGS metagenome assembly SDBT01 (sample SAMN10404973, study PRJNA504765) | marine sediment metagenome | isolation source: marine sediment core GS10_PC15, 103 cmbsf | place: Arctic Ocean: Southern Knipovich Ridge | collected 2010 | reverse complement strand
ATTGGCACTTATCTTCCACAAACCTTCTTATGAAATTTCCAGTCAGTCTTTTGACATTTTCTACCGCAGTAATATGTTAACTTGCAAATACTGCATCTTTGCATCTTTTCTTTTGTTTCTCCACAATTTCCACAGATGTAGTCTTCATCTGAATCTAACATTTTTTCGTGAACTCCGTCTTCTGAGGCGACTATCATGCTTGGTCGTGATATTAAAAGTCCCTTGTAAATGTCAGTTTTTACGTATTGTATATCTTCGAATATTTTTCCATTCAAGTAGCAAAATGTCTTTACTTCTATTACTTTTTTCTTAGCAAGTGTATCACACATATCTTCTTCGATTTTGAACACAATAAAATTATTTTTGTCATGATTCATCCAGAGTAGAGGAAACGATTTGCATTCATCTTTATTTATGCTTTTCACAAACGTCACAAACGATTTAAATCTATCCATTTTACAAATATCAGAGAGTTTGATGATAGTAGAACCATGTCTTCGACGACCATACATCGTGTGAAAAAGTTCCAATCCTGTACTTCCATGATATAACAGTCTATGATAACTGTTATAACTAGCTCGTGAATTGATCAGTGTATCCCTAAGAATTATTTCCCATTCTTCAAATATGCGAGACATTGTTTACCCATATCGTGATAGAAACGTTTTTTAGATCAATTTTGATGTCAAAAATGATATAATATTGGTATGTTTAGAATGTCCTAAAATGGAGATCCTCAAGAAATATTTACCTCGTGATATCTCCCTTTCCATCATGGAGCTCCTGATAGGAGATTACATCTCATTCACTCTAGATGATATCAAAGCTCTGAAGAGTAAAATAATACACTGGAGTTCTTGTCTAGCATATGCCATCAAAATAGGAGATATGAAAATCTTTCATTATGTCGAACAACATATATTAGATGCTTCCTCGTGGAAAAGTTGTATGCAGGATGCAGCAGATGTAAATAGATTGGATTTGGTTAAATACTGTGAATCGAAAGCTATTACTCTGAACAAAAATAAGAAACTTGAATCAAAAGAATGGCTTTTTTGCGTCTGGCACGCTTCGGCTAGGGGTTATCTAAACATTGTTAAATACGCGTGGTTTATGGGAGCTAAATGCTCTGCTATATGCATGTATGAGGCTTCATGGGGTGGTCATCTTGATGTAGTTAAATATGCTGAATCTGTAGGAGCAACAAATTTCGGTGAATGTATTGAAGTAGCATCAGAAAATGGACATCTAAATATTGTTAAGAGATTTTGGAGTAAATGTAACAATATGGATCTTAGAGAAATATGTCGATATAATTCTGAATCTCATAATTATGATGAGATGCTTGAGTACATTGAATCACACTTTTATAAACATTATTTAATCTAATTAAATGGTATCACCTTTTAAAAATCGTTGAACATCTAATAATAGTTTCTATCATCAAAAATATCCAAATCCATTAAGTTATGTGTAGACATGACACTATATGTCATAATGTAGAGATTTGGATCTACAATTCTCGTTAGATCTTTAATTTTTGAACTTATTTTATCTGAAATCCCTACTGCAGCAGTTCTATCATATTCAAATCCAGAACGAAACTTATTTAAAACCATTGCTGTCGATAGACCGAAATTAAACTTTGTATAAGTTCCCCTAATTTCAGAAGAGGCAGAGGCAATCACGACAAACTCTTTAGTCATTCCAGCAAGTTGAGTTTTCAACGCTTTCTCATCTTTCAAGATACTATAGAAGTGCATATTAACATTTTCATAAACCTCCTCTTTATAGTCTTCGAGATTGTTATCTATTGTATAATACTTTATCACTATTCTGAACAATATCTGAAATAGGTCATTATTAATGAATCTAAAACTAAGTAAATCTGATATATTTTAGAATATATCAGATTTACTTAAAGAACAATGGTCTCGTTAGATGAAGATCTGTTTGAGTTTAATGAATTGGAAGAGAGATTGTTTATCGTTAACAATGTATCATTGTTAACAGATCCAGAAAATTGGCCAGAAAATTCAATGCCGAGATTGATGTATGAAGGAGACAGAGATGCTCCAGAGTACATCATCAGCAATTCAAAGATGAACAAGAAAAGTATAAAGTTGATAAAATCTGTTGTTATCAGAGAAACTAAAGGTCTAATGTTGAATCTTACTGATGTTGATTGGAGCAATATCGAGTTAACTGTTAGATATTTGGGTCTCGGAGTTGGAGTGGATTTTCTCTATCCTTTGTTTCTTACCCCAGAAGATAGAATTATTTTTTACAATGAATGTGAATCTCGAATATCACATACTTGTCAGTACAGACCAGAAGATGATGGAAAACTTCTTGAAATGAACCTGAATGATGTAGTTACTACCAACTCCCCGTATGTTACAATGAACAATTTAAATCTATATCCCAAAAAGTTAGAAAGAATACGCGAATCCGAGGAGAAAGTAGAAATGACGTATAAGAATCGGTATATGAATGATTTGATCGATGAGATAGTGGACGTCCTTTCTAGTGTTTCAGAACTGTTAATAGTTAGAGATGTTGCTCTTGCTAGATTCAGAGGAATCAAGTCTTTGATCAAAGAATCAAGGGAAAGAGTAAGATTTATAGCAATAAAAGAGGTAATCAATGTAGACGTCTTTGCATACGGTCCAGATGCACTTGAACATATAATCGAGGCTGTGAGACTATGTTTGGAGCTATCGAAAAAGAACTTCAGAGAATATCCCCTATCTAGGGAGCTAACATTTATGAAGAAACTAGGACCACTAACTCCAAGTAGAACACAACACAGAATAATAGTTCCTGTGATGAGTAAGTGTGGCAGTAGTATTGTACTGAATATTGTGTTTCCACTCGTCAGACTACACAGCAAGCGTGATATACTTACCAAGATACCTCTAGATTGTTATGCTATAGGTTTTGATCCAAGAGATCCAAAAATGTTTTATGGTCTTCCCAGAACTTACAGATCTCTGGACACTATGACGAACGTTGTTGATCCAACACGCAATGGTGTTAGATACTTAAAGATGCTTAATAGAGTTAGCGAGACAGGCTTTGATATCGCGATTCCAGGTTTTAACATAGATGATATAAGTAAACTTCCCTGTTCTGACGATATACTCAAGATACTGAATCTTGCGAGATTTGCAAACTTGCTCAGAGAAAAGGGAAAATTACCTCGTCCACCAAGGGGAACAAGTGACGAAGTTCGAGTACAAATGCGTATAGATAGTGAAGAGTTCATGGAATCTAGCTTCGAGATAGACAAGAAAATGGGTAACATGAAGTTATCAGGTTTAGTTGTATTGCTAGCAAAGATAATTCACAGGGAAGTGCTTATCTTTAACTACAACATGTACAGTCACTTCGAATTTGCGATGGAAAGTGAGTGTATAGGAACACACAAATTAGTTAGTTCAATTTATAAGCATCTTGACAGATCTAAAGTTATCTTTGGAGATATCCTGAATCAGGGTGAACGAGAATTTGAAATTGCAGTCGACCTTATTCGCGGAGGAAACAGAACCACTGAAGACCTTACGTACACTCCACTTTTTCCTAAGATTGAATTATTGAGTTTCGACTTAGAAGCAGGTCTTTATCAGGTGAAAACAGCTTTCTATGGACAGTATACTTGTATGGAGGATATAAATATATCTGGTGACGTCGATCGAGAAGATGAAGACGTATACGAGATGTTGGGAATATTGTCACAGAGAACACTCTAACATAAGTTTTAAAACTAGATTAACGTCAAAACCAGGTAGATTAACTAGGGACTCTCTTCATGAAATCAATAGCGAAAGTTCAATTTCATTAAATAAGATTTCGAAAATTGATTAATTACCGAGCTACCTAGGATAAGGATAAAGATGATAGATCCGTCAATAGCCAACCACATGATCGATAAAGAAGAATCATTGGTGCGTGGGAAAAAGTATTTACTATCTTCACAAGTAGAGAGGTTAGATCTTAAATCTAAATGTGATTCTAATGATAAAATAATCAGATGTTACTCTAGAGAGAATTATGTCGTGTGTCCTAATCCTGATGATGAAGCTCGTTCTTCTCTAGTAAAATTGCTTTATGTAGCAGATGACTTTACTGATTATACTATTAAATGTATTAGTAAGAAAGACTTTGATGATTCTAATATATGGGAACCTGATGCGGGTCGGTGGATTAAACCTACTGAAGAAGCCTTGAAATTAACTAGAGATTCTCTACGTGAAGAAATAGAGAATGGAGCTGTTGATTGGAGAAAGGAGAAAGTGTTTACTAAAGAACTTGTTTCGATAATACCTGATAAAGATATAAGAGCATTTATATATGATGATAGAATAGTTCTAGGTAAATGCAAAGATGAGATTTGTCACAACATTAATCCTAATGACAAATCTATTATCAAATGGAAAGATGCTTCTAGAGTCCTTCCGATGGGTATAACAGAGAGAATTAAATCTACCGAATGGTATGAGAAGATACTTAATTTTTTCATCAGTCCAGGTTACACTTCTGAACCTTTAAGAAAGATAAATCTCTCAGGGAGAATAAACTTTGATGATGTTTTATGTGATTTTGGAGACAAGAAATGTATTCGAGGATATTATCTCACGGATAAATCTCCCAGAGAGTGTAAATCTTTCGAGAAAGATGATTATGGATTTGTATCATTCCGAGTCTTTAACGAGTATACAACTCATCTCCCAAATGACGTGAATTGGATAGCTGCTGATTTCAAGAAAGATGCTTGGGTATGTCCAGTTAATGGACGCTCTTTCATGCGTGATGAGATATATTATTATAACACATGTATGAAATTGAAAGATTATGTTAAGACAAATAAGCTTTACTTTCGCATTCATGGTGGAGAAATTCCTTTATATGCTGATTACATAGCTACTAACAAAACTTCTAATGGAATAGGTCAGAGTTCTATGCTTAGAGATTACAGGGAGTGGAAGAGAAATAATGTTTGGTATCGCAAGATTCTATCAAATATAAGAGACTTCTTTATTGGTTCTGGACATGCTTCAGATATCAGATCTTTTAATGATAATGATGTAGAAAAGTCCACAAATTTTACAACACTCATTGGTATAGAAGGAAGAGCATTAAGCAGAGCTATACACTTTAGTGAGAATCAAATTTTAAACACGGTAGACATCAAACCTAGTACTCTTAATATTTTAAAGAACAGTTCTATATCTCTATCTTATGCAATAGGAGGATCTTCTATCGCTAATGCAGATGATAAATTGAAACAAGCTTCTGTAGTTTCAAGTCAAATATTTGGAGTGAATGCAGGATCTAATATCGCAAGACATGCTTCTACTTATACTAGAAGATTCGTTGGAGGAACAGCTGGAGGAATAACTGCTAGTGTTATTATGAACACGATGGTTAATGTTGATCCTAAAGTCTCTCTTACATATGGAACAGCAACTGCATTCGTTCTAGCTAAACCTACATTAAACTATATTAGATTCGGTCAGTTCAAAACTGTTGAAACTCTTCTACCATCATCTAATCCTATCACATTTCCAAAGGTGCTCAAGCTTCCTGAAATACTCAAAATGGAGATTAGATTCCCAAAAACCCTTATTTATAATATTAATGATAAGGGAAAATTAAGTATTGCGAAGGTTGACATCCGAAAGGTTTCATTTAAAGATTTCACTCCAACGTCAAGAACTAGCATAGCACAAGGAAGGCTGAATATCACGGACAAAAAGATATTCTATGAACTATATAAGGGTTCATTTAATGTTAACGATCATGTCATGAAAAGACATGGAATAGCTTCAGATGGAACATATACTAGAAGAGTAGTTCAAGCAGTGAAAACTGTGAGTAAAGCAGGAGGAGTTATTGGATTTTATCTCGGAGGAGTTGGAATTACGAGTGAAGAGTTTCCAAAATTTAGTCCAGCAGCTTTGGGACTTACAGGTCTAGCTGGCGCTTATCCTCCTATCCTAGCTGTGGGAACTGGTGCTATTCTTTTTAAGCCTCTTGGAGACGCTATGCAAAAGGGCGCTGATGTTACAGAAGAACATCTTTTTCATCATCCATCTACTCAGATTCCTATGCCTATTAATGGAGTAACAGCAGAACAGTACTTAGTTGCAGGCAGAATGATGGGAAAAGGTTTCAGTATTGTGGGTGATGCAGTATTAACTACATTAAGATGGACAAAGGAGAAGATAGATAAAGGTTTAAAGATAGCAGGGAACATGATTGTTCCGGTAACTAATGCTGGATATATCACATTGCCTGAAGTGGAGGTTATTCCTGTCGGAAAAATGAGTTGGGATATATATCAAGGGAAACATGAAGAGTTCAAGATGTCTATTTCTGAAGATGTTACTCTTAACAATGAAAGTACTATTTCTGAAGATGTTACTCACGATAAGATTAAATTAGATAACAGCAATAAGATAGAATTAGGTTCTCCTTCTCAATGGCTTCAAACTGCAAGTCATCTAATGAAAACTATGGGTAACCAACATATAGCTTCTAAGCTAATGACAGGAGGTATGGCAGCGAACTTAATTACCAAGCGTACTTCATCTCCTATCATCTCCGGTATAAATGTCATCTCTGCTATATCTATGATAGTCTCATTGTTTCAAGATGAAGAGAAAAAGATATCTCAAGTAGCTACTTCAATTCAAGAATCAACTGAAGCTTTATCACAGCAGATAGGAGAAGTATATTCATCTCTAAGAAATCAGGGTATTAACATATTAGATCATATTGATAAGATAAAATTAGAGTCGTTAAGCAAGTTTCTGGAAGCTTCCAAAGAACAAGTAGAAATAAGCAAAGATCTTCATGGGATGTATGAAGACATTGTGAAGAGAATAGATAACGGAAATAATTTAGTTATCAACATATACAATTTACTCAGAATCACAGTTCCAGCCTATGATAAACTCTCTCCTATGTTCAAAGAAGCTATACTTGCATCTCAAGAAGACATTTCTCTATCTACATATCAGAGAATTTTCAGAAAGATCGCATCTATAAATCTATTGGATCCTCGCTACAGGGATAATATCCTCCAGAATCTGTATGAGAAGTTGACTAAGGGTAAAATCAAACCTGTTCCCAATCTAGAACTTCTGCTTGGTTCCGTCTTAGTACTGACATCACTGATGAATAATCAACTTAGTGGAAAGAAACCTTCTCAGAGAACACTTATCTCTCAATGGAGTCATATCAAGAGAATACTTCGATTTACATGCAGCATTATAGATCTAATGAAGAGTTTTAAAGAACTACTCGCAAAAGGTGTCGAGATTGAGAATACATATCTGCACAAGATGCTATTTAATGACTCTGGAAAGATAGATAATCCTATGATTAATAATATTATACTAACAGTGGCTTATCTGGAGAGAAATACTACTAAAGATAAGTGGAATCTTAAGACCTCATGTGTTAAGCAAACTCTAGATGAGTGGAATGAATTAGTATCTCTTTAAAATTGATTTTCTTCATTTCCAAGCTTTAGAAGAACAAAATGTCTGATACAAAAGATGAAGCTACTATTCTTGTGATTTCTGAATCTAATGTGCAAAGATCAAGAGGAATTCCATCTATGAATCCCGAATGGATGAATGCCATGGCAACTCTCTCAATGACTACAAAAGGAACTACCTCAAAGGTGATATCAGGAGGGATGGCTGCTGGTTTACTTCACTCGGGTGTTACTAGATTAGCTACAGCGACAGCCTTCTCTTGTATTCCTATATTAAATGTTGTATCTGCAATATCCTTATTAGGTTCATTATTTCAAGATGATAGTAATAATAACGATGAAGCTATTATGGAGATGATTCAATCCAGTACTAGAATTCTTTCGGAACAGATTGGGGAAACTTATATTCACTTGAGATCTCAAGGCATCTACATTTTGAATCAATTAGACTCAGTTAAACTCGAGATGTTAAATGAATTCTTTGAATCCTCGAAACAAAGATGGAATCTAAAGCAAGATATATTAGAGATGCAGAGAGATGTTCAGATGAGATTAGAGAATTCAACTCATCTTACCCTAGCAGTGTATGGATCAATAAATGAAAGATTGAATTGGATGGAGCCATCGTTCTACGCTGGTATCGATGATCGAGTATCATCAACATTGAACGAGGCTTTGTTAGCATGTAGAGAAGATATATCTTTAGATGTTTATCAAGATCTGTTCAGAAAAATAGCTACAATAGCCACCTTAACATCTCTTGAATCTCCAATGACAGGAAGTGAAATCTCTTTATCCGAGAATGAAAGAGTCATAAGTGCATTAACATCTGGAAGAGGAAAAACTTTGTACAGTATGAATATTAACATTCTTCAACAAATGTACGAAGATATCGCAGATAGTAAAATTGAACAGATACCAAATCTAGAACTTCTATCTGCTTGTGTTTATACATTAGCTTCGTTGATGGACAATCAATTCCGATCTGATGAAAATCCTTCCAGAAGAACTTTCACATCAGAGTGGAACTGTATTGAAGATATAGCAGAATTAACATGTAAAGTTGTTAATCTTATCTTCGGATTTAAAGATATATTTCTTCAACTGCTGGAGAAATATAATAGAGTTAAAGAAGAATTTAAGCTTTCTTTTAACGAGAAGAAGCAAGTATTCAAGAATAAACTAAAGAATGATTATATTTCTACAAGACGTTCAAGATTAAGAAATGAATATAATTTATTTTCTAGTCACACGATAGAATTCGCAAGAATGATGCCAGGAATGGTGAAAAATCCTCAGTATTTAATAGAACTTCAAGCAATTAAAGATACAATGAAAAAGCCTGCCGACATAAATTTTCATAATGTTCCGTGGCTCAAGTATCATGACTTACCACATGAGATTCTGACATCTCAACTACCTCTATTAATTGATTTAGGTTATGAGAAACCTCTTAATCATGGATATCCTTACGTACATTATAGAAGTGCTCATTTAACTGTTTATGTACACATTGGAGCTATGAGATTTGAAGGTAATGTTGTTGAAAGTAACAATGCTATTTTTGCGTGGTATAATAAGTATAATACTTTACGAAATGCTGATGTACCAGGAAGTGTTCCAACAAATCATATTGAGAGAGTAAATGCATGGATTCAATGGCGTAATACTCATGCACAAATAATAAAGCAAAAGACAAATTCATCCGACAGAAATAAGTTAGAACCTATTAGTGAACTTATATATCCTGACAGAAATGATTTATCCTTAATCATTCACCGTAACTTAGTTACATGTCTTATGGATCAACCTGATTTCAAAATTGCATATCAAGCCGAATTTCTTGGACTAGGAGAAATCTCAAGTAAGTATACATTAAACGATGTTGTTTTTATTATCAATACCTATTTCAAGATAGGTGAAGAAGTTTTACAAATAGGCAAGAAGCATTTACCTTGGGCATTTAATCCTCCGGATTATTACACTAATGTCGAGAAAACATGGTACTGCGCGTTACATCAATTACATACGATATCTCTAATGTCAGTTATTAATCATTCTAATCACTATCAAAATAATATGGACCGCATTAGAATTTTAGTTGAACAGAAAGAAGAAGAGTTAGAGGAGCGTCTCAAGAACGAAATGATTCCAAATAGTGAAGTCTATCTTAAGAGAAAAGAGTTAGATGCTCATTACTATCGTTTGAAAGCATTATCTCAATTCATGTTTGATAATGATTCAGCTTTTAATATCGTCAATTCTAAAGATGTTTTAGATGAGAGAAAAGTAGATTATAATGAAGATATGAATATCAAAAATCCTCTGATCAACAACATTGTGGTAACTCTATCTAGATTGAAGGAAACTTATGGAGACAGAGATTTACCTCATCAACATATTGATAGTTTACTAGAAATGTGGCATCCTCCTATATAGTTTTTAAAACTGATTTATGATATTACTTAATACAATAGAATAAATCTCACTATGTCATATCCAGGTTATCAAAACTCGACTAGAAACCTGATTCAATGAATGGAACAATGTTGAGAATAAATCTGTCAAGGAAGGATGAAGTTGCTTCTTTGGAAGAGTTATGCAGAACCACAGAAAATAACATGAGAATAGTACTTTTAAATGTAAAAGTAGGTAATAAGAAAGTAGTCGTGGAAAATTTACTACCTTCAATAATCAATGGATATAAGCAGAACAGTAATCCATTGATTATCTTTACAGTAAAGATAGAGAATAATGATTTCATATATTTAGAAGATGAAATCAACGAAGTGATCCTATCCGAAAGAAAGGAGAGTAATCTAAGAAATGTCGATATTCTCGTCAAAAGAGAAGGAGAGATAATTACTCTAATAGAAGCCATGGATGCTAATATCTATCAATATTATGGTGCAGATATGTTAAGAAGTGAAGCACACTATTTATACAGAACAAGGGTACTAGAGCAGTGCAAGTTGGGAGTTACATATGATCTGGCAGCTCTATACCTTAAAGAATCTCGTCTTGAAAATTGGTTCCTGAATAGATTCAGAGAAGAAAAGATAGCTGAATTTCAGAAAGATTACAACTATGCCAGTGAACTCTTCGAAATGCTATTGAGAGAAAAGAACTGCTTTTAAGAATCGATTCCAAGGGTGTAGAGATCTCTACTTTCATCGTAGTAAACAGTATGTAAGACTAGATCTTCTAAACCATGCATACATATTCCGTATTTGCCACTAGAGCAAGCTCTATTCATCAATTTAGAACATTTGATACAACTAGTTCTACTATCGAGTTCTGCCATCGATTCAATCGGTAACGTAGCTGTTTCTTTCTCTTCTTTGTATATTAACTGATACAATTGACTTATTACTTTTGCCAACGCAAAACGAGTAAAATTAGATCCCTTATTCAGAGTTATGTCAAATTCGTATTGATCATTTAATGGATAATCTACCATAATTGTAATCTTATTTCCTCTTATTAGAATCTCATCTTTGTTCAGCATATTTCTCTCATCACTCTCAAATCTTCTGGGAGTTAGACTTACAGCATGAGAATGATCGATTTCAGGATCTTCATTTAACACTTTGAATATAAACTTCTTAGACATTGTTTAATGGTGATATTATTTTTAAAATCGCTCACACAGTTATTGATCTAGGTTGTCTTACATACTCACTAATACTAAAAAGAATTCATCCAATCTTTACTAACAACGACATTGCTTCTGGATGGAAGCTAATTTCCATATCTAAGTCATTAACTATCCAACCCCAGATGGTGAAAAGATGTGGATGACTCGAGTATATTGCACATGTCTGTTTTGGTCGTATAAGTTTCTCATTTAGAGTAGTCGAATACATTGCAGCATTGTCGACAATATCTCGTTGTATACATGATAAGAATGTACTTATATGTTTCCTATTATTAGCTTCTTCATCAAGAAGATCGAAGCATGAAGAAGTGAAGAGTGACCCTTCTGAAGTTAACGCACTCTCCTCATCTGTCGATGATGAACATATGCAGAGAATCTGACCTGTCTCTTCTCGACATATATTATTACTCCTAAATGTATTACCTTTAAGCTTATAAGGTAGATCAATAGATGCATTACAGCAATCTAATATGAAGAGAATCTTGCTACCACTAGTGAACATTTCTTTAAATCTAACTAGTAACACTTTATCATCATTAGGTAAGCGAATACGAGAATTGATACAATGACCACTGTAGTACACTAAGATGTTTTCCTTACTATTTCTAGTTTTTCTTTCGATAGTTTTCGTAAACATCCTAGATGTAGTACACATAGTGTATTCATCATTTAACTTAATCATTTCGATGAAGTTAAAGATATCGGAATTAAATCCCTCTTTAATTACTGTTCTCGAAATGTCGGTATAATCATGAGATATATCTGTTATCACATTAATCTTATCAAAGTGTCTTCTCTTGCAGAAAGAGTACACTCTGAAAAGGTCAAAGAATACACCTGGTATCGACTGTTTGTATGAGAAGCCTATGATAATAGCTTCCTTCATTTTAGTACACTCTGCTAAGTTTTAAAGATTACTATCTTGTCATAACTTTAGAACTAATGATTTGATTCATGACCACTTTTCTACTGTCCTTGCCTGAATTCACAGAAAAGTAAATGATCAACCTTGGTTCTCCATGTTCACTAGCCCCGATTCCCGTAATAATTTTCGGGAGTAGTTCACCTTTATGAAGTATCGACAACTTTCTCCACTTCCGGTACAATTCTTGACGTTTGCAATAAATGACAAATGAATTCCGATCAGCCATAATTTGAACTCTCATGAGAAAACAGAAGTTTAAATCAATTTTGATGAATTTAGGAAGTTCTCATATACGAATAGGCTTATCAGAATATACTTTACAAGAATACTACTTACTCGTGCTCAAACTTTTAAAGGTTGAACATCATTAAGCCAAATAACCAACGATCTGACCCATAGCGACTTCTCTACTTTCCTCGTCCGAATTTGCCGAAAAGTAAATAACTAACTTTGGCTGTCCACGCTCGCTAGCTCCGATCCCTGTGACAATCCCCGGGAGCAATTTAGCTTGATGCATACTTGACAAATTCCTCCATTTTCCAGTCAATTCTCGATGTTCACAGTAAATGTCAAAAGAATTTGGATCATTCATCGGTAGATTTGTTTCTCGATGAGGAAATGAGAGATTAAATCAATTTTGATGAATATATTATGTAGAAAAGTGTTGGACTTTTGTTATACTCAAATTGATCTAATTGGTAATATTCCTCAGTGAGGAAATATCACATTTAACATATTCACACTTAACAAATAACTAGAATGAATTCAGATCGCACAGTCGGAGAATTGCTCAGATTATTCAAAGTTAATAACATATCTGAACTAGGATCTGATATCATCGTCAAATTTTTCGATGATATCTCTGTCAAAGAAGTGATGAAACTATGCAGAATAAACAGACAATTCAATGAAGTATGTAAGAAAGAGTCTATGTGGAGAAGGAAGGTTAAGAATGATTATGGAATTGAAAAGAAATATGGTAAAACATGGAAAGAAACTGCGAAAAATTTGTACGATGCTGATATGATAAATCTTGCACAAGAATGGATCGAAGGAAAGACATATGGAGAGTTACTGAAAGAGGGTTTAGAGGGCAATGATCACAGATTTTTCGGAAAACTCCTAGAAGAATACAAAATAGGAAATATTGTCTTCCCTGAAGATATTGATGATATCAAGAGTGCAGATGCTTATTTATCGAATACTCATGGATTTTATTATATATTTTTCCTTATGCATGCAAACGGAATGTCAAACAGTGAAGCTGATCTACAACGTCATCTAAGACTAATGACAAGAGAATTCTCTGTGATTGCTCATGCTGTGGGAGAAATGAGTGGGGAGTATTCGGCAGAAGGTTTTGCTTTAGCATCTTCTCAGGCAGATATTAATGAAGTGAGTATAGAAAATACCCCGGAAGAAAGGGTAAAAATGCAGAAGATAGTAACATCATTAATGGATCCTATTTTATATGTTATGACTTACAGTATTATGAGTCTTAAGAATCTATCCTCAATTGATGTTTATAATTAAAACTCGCATCACATATTAGTACTATAATATATGAATATCATTTCATCTATAAATGAGTTTGCCATTACAAGAGTATTATTTTGAAATTGATCTTATATGAGATCTATATCATATTAATAAAAAGTAAGATGATATCTGAAAAGATACTATGTGGATCACTCGAAACATATAGAGGAAATCCATGTAGAATCAAGCTTACTAATGGAAAGTGTCATCGTCATGATAAAGACGTAATTCACTGTGGATCACTCGAAACAGCAAAAGGAAAGCCATGTAGAATCAAACT
>SDBT01012012.1_pt1 | contig 13910 bp, 18 predicted proteins | sample 2277101 | NCBI WGS metagenome assembly SDBT01 (sample SAMN10404973, study PRJNA504765) | marine sediment metagenome | isolation source: marine sediment core GS10_PC15, 103 cmbsf | place: Arctic Ocean: Southern Knipovich Ridge | collected 2010 | reverse complement strand
GCATCGTCAAGCGCCGCCTTCCACTCTTCGGTCCTGCGCGTGACCTCCTTCCCCTGATCTGCGACCACCTCGAATCCAGCCGCTTGGACCGTAAACAATCCCTGGACCGCCTGGAGGAGAGTTATCTGGCGTCCGAGCTCGGCCCTCTCCTCGCCCTTGGCCGCCAGTCGCCGTTCGGTCAGGTCGTTTAGCGCCTTCTGGATCTCTTCTTCGTCGCGAAGGCTGACCTTCAGCTCCTTCTCGGCCCTATTCCTGGCCTCAACGAAATTGATCGATGCTACATGCAGGTTGAGTATGGCTTCGCGCTTATCGGACTCCTTGTTCAATTCATTGATCAGGTCCTTCTGGGCCGCGCCACCCTTCAATCGAATCCTTAGTTCCTCCTGCAGCAGTTTGATCGCGGGATCGCTGGAGACCGTGAGCTGGAGCCGCTCAAACCGTTCCCGTTCTTCTCCTCTGCGGATGGCTTCGATCACACCTAGCAGCTCACGCTTTGCGATGATCTCTAGCTGCGCCTTCTCGATAATTTCATTGGCCGTCTTTAATCGACTCTTGGATTGAACGAGGATCCTTACTTCCTCTGCGGTCAACTTACTTCGGGCGAAGGCATCGTCTGCATTTAGGTCGTTGAGCGCCTCCTGTGCAGCCGTCTGATCGACGATGGCCGCCGTGATGATTTCCCGTAATGCCTTGATATCGCGTAGGGTTCCCGCTTCCTCCTCTAACACTTCCTCGGTGTCGGGTGGGCGGAATGTGCCCGGTGCGAATGTGCGGCCCGCCTCCTGGAAGTCGGGGGGCTTGAAGAAACTGATGCCCTGGCCCGCCGCTATCCCCAGCTGTTCCAGGAACGATCTCTTACCCAGCTTGTCTGCTTCCTTACGCAGCTGCTCAAAGAGCTCGATCTGATCTTCCAGCGCTTCCTTACGGATCTCAGCTGCACGTTGGGTCTTTAGGGCCGCCGCCAGGTCAGCATCGCCCGCTCCCTGCGCCAATCGGATCTGCTTTTCCGTGGATGTTTCCAGCACCTCGTTCAGGGCCTCCAAAGCGGCGATAACGCTCGGTACGATCACGCCTCCGAATTCCAGCAACAGGACGTTGACCTTGTTTCTTAGGAGCTGGGCCTGATTGCCGATGCTGCCGTTGATCTCTACAAACGCATCGTTCATCGCGCCGCCCGATTGCGTCGTCTCGGACAGGATCCTGCTGTATTCACCAAGCCCGTCGCCTGCGAGCACGAATCCGGCGCGGGCCGCACGGATGGAGCCGATCAGCTCACCCAGCAGCTCGATGTTGCCTCCGGTAGCCCGGTTCAGATCGCGGATGAAGCCAATCAAACCCTTGGTCTGGATCGCGGTAGCGGAGAACTCGATACCCAGCTCAGCCGCGAACTCTTTCTGCTTCTCCGTAGCGTTGATGGCGGTTAGGATAAGCCGATTGATAGCGTTGCCCGACGCCTCGGCGCTTAGGCCGAATTTCGTTAGCGTGGCGATCGCCGCGCTGGTCTCCGCGATCGTGACACCAGCGAGGCCAGCTGAGGTGGCGACATTACCGAGGGAAGCCGCTAGGTCGCCAAACCGGATCTTACCCTGCTCGACTGTCTTGAACAGGATGTCCGCCACCTCCTCCGTTTGGCTGGCTTCGAGCTGGAAGGCGTTAAGGACGGTCGTCAACACGTCTACCACGGTCCCGGTGTCCGTGAGCCCGGCTACGGCTGTGCGGGCGGCCACCTCTACGATATTGAGCGCTTCAGCCGTATCTCGCGCACCTGCGGAGATCGCCTGATATAGACCTTCCGTGAGCTGGAGCGGGAGCTGGGGCACGCTGCGGCTCATATCGATGATAGCGTCCCGTAGGCCGTCGATCTCCTTGGAGGTTTCTGGTAGGATAGACGCGACCTCACGAAACGCGGCGTCCATGACGGCACTCATGGCTACGGCACGGCGACCAGCCCGGATCAACGCGATACCGAGCGCCGCGACACCAGCGATTACACCGACTACGGCGGGTTTCAGCTGTTTGAAGAAAGAGGCGGCGGTCGCACCAAGCGTGCGGAGCTGCGGGACCATATTGCCAAAGTTGGCCCGGAACTCGATAAGGAACTGTTCTAAAGGTAGACCGATAACTAGCACGGCATGGCCCTGTTAGGAGGCTTTCAGATCCTCGAATTCTGGGCTTCCGAGACGGATCTGGGACAGCAAGCTAATGAGGGAACGGTCGCGCATCAGCGATGCGGGGTCGGTGTTCAGTTTGTTGGCCATGGTGCTGTAGAACACGTTCCAGCTCATTCGCTTGGAGTCGCTTGTCTTGGTAGGGCCTAATAGATACGGCAGAAAGTTAAGGCGGAGTACGTTGACCTCATAATAGGCGCGATGTATCCGTATGAGGTCGATAGGATCCACGTCCGTAAGCGGAGGTGGTATCTCAAAGTCTTCCTTGTCCACCTCGCTGTCAACCCCAACCCCGTAGTTACACGCTACGTGGGCCATGAGTTTTAGCTGGTAGCCGATCTCCTTATCGGCCCGCTCCCAGAGCTGATAGCCATCGGTGCGCACCTGATCCGTAAACCCGACCTCCAGATTGGCCTTCAGTACATCGCAGTAGGTCTGGAGCAGTTCGATCCCCATGTCGTGCATCCGAATCCACTGTAGCGCGTCCATCGATTTCGGATAGACGTTCACTGATATGCCACCGATCAGATAGATGACCTTGGGATCCTCACGGGTCGCCTTGAGGATCTCGTCCTCGGCTTCCTCCGTGGTGGATGCATACATGTCGGACCGACCCATGAACCGCATGAGCTGGCAGCGGGTCTCCCACCATGCGTCTTTTTTGGATTTGGCGCAGGCAGAGCAGGGCGAAAGACCCGAACAGCCACACGGGCGAGGCCACACCTCCGCGATCTCCTCTGTCGTAGCAAAAGAGCACGCGATGATGTGAGAGCGCAGGCGGGCGCAACTGCCCGCCAGCTCTCGTTTCGTCACGCTAGCTTAGACCTGCGACGGATCCAGATAGCGAATGTGCTTGACATCCGCTGCGAACGGAAGCGAGACGGCCTGACCACGCAGGTACGTGATCGAGACGTTCGCATCGAAGTCCGCATCCCAACCCTGAATCTCGACCGTGGTCCCATCCTTCAGCGAGCCAGCGAAATACACCGTGATGTTCGTCAGCTCGTCGAAGTCGTCGGGATTGATGTCCGCGATGAACGGATCGCCCGCGATGCCGGTACCGTGGATGTTGGCCTCATCCATGCCGAACGCCCATAGCACGTTCTCGAACGAATGGTTCAGCATGTTCCAGCTGATCCGCGCATTCGCGTTCGTGATCAGGGTGGCATAGACGCCTGCCTGCGTGGAAGCGCGGATCTCGGTGCGCTCCACACTGGACTCGCGCGTGATCCCGTCGTCGCTGATCGCGCCCAGGTTGACCCTCTCCTGACTGACGACCGGGACCCCACTCAAATGGTCAAAAGCGATCTCGCTTTCGAGGGTGATGGAACCGGCTGCCGTCGTTGCGACAACGCCGATTTCCAGCAGGTTGCCACTACCCAGCCGCATGATGTCGCCAGTGCTGAACCCCGTCTCTGACACGACACTCAGGATCTTGACGCCCGGCGCAAGGACGGCATCGGTGGTCGTGTTGCCAGAGGGGGTCGCAGGGGTACGGATGAACCCTGCCTCGCTTACCGCGACCCAGAGCTCCTCGTTGGTGTTGAGCCTCGCCATTCTACCAGCTCCTAGTTGGAGTTAGCGTGTGAGCGTAAAGATGTAGCGAGCCATTGCCTGCTTACGGCCATCGCCAAAGTCGAACGCCACCGACCGCGTTTCCTGAAAGGGCGAACAATCTATCCCCTCCAGTAACATGTTTGGTACGGTGACAACTTCATCAAAACGCTCCAACAGTTGATATTCTAGCCCTTCGGAATTGGCTAGCGCAAATGATTCGATCACTACACGTATACTTAGGCGTTCCGGCGCACCCGCGTTTATCGACGAGTCTCGCGTTTGCACGGCCATGATCGGCGGCAATCGGCCCGTCATACCCAGATCGTCGAACCGTACAACGGGAACGGTCTTTCCTGTCAGGGGCACAAGCCCGCCAGCGCCCGTATCGCCCCTACAGATCTCCATAATAGCCAGTTCCAGGTCGTATTCTGTCTTTTTCGGCATCAGATCCTGTTTAGGATTCCTCCGGTGGCACGACCGACCCGTGTGCGAAGGATTCGCTTACCAAACCGTCCGATATTCCCACCCCCTGTTGGTGGGATCATCTCCTGCATCAGGCGTCCCATCTTACGACCAGCCAGGCGACGGCCAAATCGTCTGGGCAATTGATCTGTGCCATCGACTACACTGGAGCCAAATGCGTCCAAGTCGCCCAACCCACGGGAGAACTTCAGCGCCCATACCCTAGAGAACCCTACCGCCTTGGGCAACGGGATTCCTGTCGCCTGCAGGTGGCCCAATATGGCCACACCCCTCTGCAATCTGCGGCGGATCGGCTGAAGGTTGATCTTAGCGATCCCGCGCCTAGCGGCGACCGCCACCTGTGGATCTGGCGTGGTGCTTAGATATTCCCGGATCGTGGGGATCAGATGCTCCCTGGCGCCGCCCAGGGTCCCAGCGTTGTCCTCCAGGAACCGGGCCACACGATCGAACGTGAACACCTGAAACACGGTGGACGATTGCTCCCCAAACTGCGATTCCTTTACGATCTCACGGAACTTGATGCTGCGTCGAAGTGCGCCCGTCTCCAGTGCCGGTGGTTCGCCAGGCGCCGACGCCACGTGTCTCCCGCTTTTACTCCGATGTTGACGTGAGATGCGTTGCCCTGCCCCTAGCTCGCTACGCTTGCCGTAATAGATGGCATCGGCCTTGGGATAGGAACCAGATAACACGCCCCGCCAAATTTTCTGGAACTTCTTGGCGGCCACGAAGGCAGCCGCATCGCCAGATCGCCCAACGATCGCCGCTGCGATTAGTACGGGCGGGGTGAAGATCGTCCAACCCCGTTTCTTCTTTATGGGCGCAGCCATTAGAAGGGCACCAACGCGGTCTGGTCGGGGCTGAACAGGAGGTCGAGCTCTATGTGGTGGGTCCGAAGTTTATTGACGAACATGACGTTATGGAAGTCCCCCTTGTATGGTCCGCTATCGACCTTGAACAGGTCACCTTCCTTCACATCTGCGGTAGGGGGGAGAAAGGCGAGGTGGGTGGACATCACCTCTCTGCCAAAGGGTAACTGCCTCAGCTTCCCTCCCGCAGCCTGAACCTCACAACGGACGCTGCTGGTCACCCACGGCGTGCGGTTTACGTCTATGTCGCCCGCTGGCAGTGACTCGGTGGCACGGCCTATCGTACCATCAAGCGGCAGCAGCCTCTGGGGTATGACCCCGATAGCCACGGTTAGGTGTTCTCAAACAAGCCGACTGTGAAGTGCGGCGCCACGCGATCGGGGTCGGCTACAACGTCCGCCTTGTCCTCAACAGCGATCCCGCCCGCAACCACTGTAACGCCGTCTATGGCCAGCTTCATGCGGAGGCGGTCGGTAAGGTTAGCGTACTTCTCTGCCTTGAATCCCTCTTGGACTTGTACGTTGCCGATCCGATACGTGTCTACGTTGGAGAACCGAGCGGTCAGAGCGGTGGCGACGGAAATGGCGGCCTGCATGACCGAACCCTCCTGCTCCAGCGCCCATTCGATCTCGGCGTCGGTGGCGTCCTCATCGGCGGGGTTCGTATCACCTACTAGGAACCGTACGGCGTCCCTATCGTCATTCCCTGGTGCACCAGTATAGCTCATCGCTGGGCCTCGATGGCCGCAATTAGGTCGGGCTTGATCACATAGCCGTTAGACCCCGTGCCCGTTATGGAATGAGGCGGGACCCCTAAACTATCTAGGAGGTCCCGCAACTCATCCTTGCCCATGCCACCCAGCTTAACTGGGATCGCGGGCTTGGCCTTCCGACGCGAATCAAGCTCGTAGACCCGATCTACGTACCCGATGGCTTCGAGCCCCTCCCAATTCTTGCAGAACGGAACGACCTCGCCCGTATCCACAAGAAGATCAGCGTTACCTCTCGCTGGATCACCAACCAGTACGGATCTCTTCGCTACGAGCTTGAAGTTGTGCGCCATTAGGTCACCATGTCGATCATGTAGATCCCGAGCTCGGTGGACACCAGCTTGTGAACGAACGCCATGCGCAGCTCGATGTAGTCAGAGTGCGCGAAGTCGTCACGACCACGCTGGATCACACCGCCGAACGCGTTGGCGCCAGCCAATAGACCGGTCCACGCGAACGTGTAACCCGCGGACGGCTGCTCCAAGCCGGGGCTCGGCGCAGCGAACAGCAGCAGGCCATCCTCGGAATTCATCAGACGACTGTACGATGGCGTCTGTCCCTCCGCAGCCGTGTTCTCGATGCCGCGCGCGATCAAGAGCTGATCAACGCCAAACATCTGAGCGATAAGCTGCATCGTCGGGATCCCGATCTGGGTGTACTTGATCATCTCCCGAACATCCGCGTTGTTGCGGATGAACTTCCACACGTCCGCGCCGAGCACCAAGGTATTCGGGCGAATGCCGGTCGTGCTCTCCATCTCGTCCGAGAAGGTGTCGATGTCGAGCATCGGGGTGGATGTGGTCTTCTGCCACTGGATGAAGTCAGCGTCAGCCGTGCCAGTCTTATCGACACCCCAGATCGAGGCACCAAAGAAGGTGCTGGCCCACTTGCTGTCGCGGTGATTCATCGCCTGGGAGGTCAGGAGCCGCATCGCGGTCCTGTCAGGGTCGATCGGGTCATCGGCGTTGGCGCGCACGCGATCATCGATCTTGTGGGCCAGCGCAACTTCCTCGACCGAGTAGGTGTCTTGACCGACCTCGTAGCTAGCCACCTCAGCGCGGCCACCCAGAGGACGTACCCGGAACTCATCTTTCCAGAAGAATTCGCGCGGGAACGTAACGAACAGGTCGCTTGCCTTTTGGACAGGAACCACCGGGAAGACTCGATCCCCGACGAATCCTGCCTCATCCTGAACGAAAGCCTCAGAGAGGTTCGTCAGGAAGCGATCGATATGAAGATCGCCTGGGGTCAGGTTCGGCATCGATCAGTACTCCTCAGTTATTAGGTTCCGCCCGCATTGGCAGTCGTCGTGTAGAAACGGAAGCGGTCTCCCACTACCGCATCTTCCAACGCGCGACCGAAAACGTAGTCCACGCCAGCGGCGACGACGGCGAGACCAGCGGCGTCAGCCGCCAACAGGTCCCCACCCGCAATCGTTTCACCAGCTTCGACCTTCCCAATACCTACCAGGAGGATCGTACCGCTCACACCCTGTGCGTCGGGCTTGTCCATGAGGACATTACAGTCCACGCCCGCACCCGCGAGAGCCAACTCTGGCGTCCCATCGAAGGTGACCAGCTTGAACTGGTGAGCAGACAGATCCGCCGAGGCCGGTAGGGTGGTCAGAAGGACAACCAAGCCTTCGGTAGCCATTTACCGGGTCTCCTTGGAAGAAATTACCGGATCTCCTCGGAATACAGCTTAGCGAGATCGCGGTCGTTTTTCAGGATCGTGTCCTGAGCGTTAGCGAACGAGAGCTTCCCGTTCGAGTCCTCGACCATCTTCTTCGCGGCCTTCGCAACCTTCTCGTAGACCGTTTCCGACGCGTCGCCCGCCGTGTCGCTCCCGATCGCCTTCAACAGGTCGGACCCTTCCACCACAGCGCTCGTGGCGGTCAGAATCTCGCTCAGCTGCTCATATGCCTCTGGGGAACTGTCCTGAAGGCTCAACAGGGCATCCGCCAGCTTATCAGGCTCAGCTTTTGCGAGTCGTAGGTCCTTGACCTTGACGATCATGTCGTCCTTGCGCCTGGCACGGTCCAGTTCCGCGACCTTGGCGTCGGACTTCTGGAGCCGCTCTTCGAGCGTGCTGTTGGACTTCTGGAGGGCCTGAAGGATCGCTGCGACCTCCGGCTGGAGCTTGGACGTATCTCCTGCACCTTCGTCCTTGTCCTTGGGTGGGTCGCCGCCGCCTTCCTGCTTCTCCGCCTGGAACTCGACGCCCATCTCGGACGCGAGGGACTTCAGAACATCGGATGTGATGTTCTCACGATGAGCCTGGAGGATGCGGAGCGCGCCCTTCAGCGCTTCCTGCGAATCGGAGGGCAAGCTACCGATCTTCTTGTCGATAGCTTCCTCGTTCTCCAGGTCGGTGCCGAGCGCGAGCTCGATCAGCTGGTTGTCAGCCACGGTAGTATCTCCTGTGCGGTTTTTGATAAGAAGAAAAGGGCGCTCATTGGCGGGATCATCAACTAGGCTGACCTCTGCGATTAATAGGTCAACTATCTCATGTGGCATGGATCCCTCCGAGCACGCGACATCGGCAGCGTCATCGCCAGTCTAGGAAACCATAATATTTGTTATGACCAATGCGCAACTATCTGCTAACATCGGTCATGCAGAAATAGGTACACGTTTTCCTAGTCCTTGGATCGAGAAGCCTGTGAATTCGCCAGCTTTTACAGCCGCCCAGGCCGCATCGTTTTCCACAAACACGTTCATTAGCCACGAACCTGCGGCAACCTTTTCGTCGCCAAACTGTAGATCCTGGGGCGCTAGGAAGCTCTCAACCACGGGGAAACTCGTGGCTACCATGTGCTGTAGCCCGATCGTCTGACTATCCCGCATGAATTGGTGTGCTGCCTTTCGGATCTGCTCCACACTGAACACGTCATCGTGAGCGTCAGGTACGTCAGGCTCTAGCACTACGCCAAGCACCAACCGCTGCTCGTGCTCCGACTTCAAAAACCGGCAGCGGATCTCCTTGCGCACCAATCCGACGTTTTTGGTTACCGCCTTCTTGACGCGGACCAGCTTCCGCTTCACCTCGCCCCAATCGCCGTGCTTACGAATCACGAGCGGATGGGGCATCCAATCGTCGGCCAGGTCGCCTAGCGCATCACGAGCATCGGTGCCGAGCGCCACGACCGTCTTGGGGGCGAAGTCGTGGAGCTGTTTGGTGAACCATGGCCGCCACTCCTCAACCTCCTCTTTGGTGGGTGCACGCGGCTGATCGTGCTCGTCCTGTAGGAACTCGGGGACCAGCGCCATCAGGAAGACATGCTCCCTGTCGAGATTGAGGGCCTTCAGGTACGCCATGCGTAGGGTCTCGCCAGCAGGCCCACACAGGGGCTTGCCACGAATCACATCTATCTCGCTGGCACGAGCGGCGACGAAGGCGACCGGGGCATCTCGCGGTCCTGCCGGTGGAACGGTGGGGATCCGGTCTTGCTCCTTCTCTTCCTCCTCGTCGCCGCTCTTCACAATCTCGAAGTTCGCGCCCTGTTGCACGACCTTGTATCCATCGGGTACACCCTTGATCTCCACCACGGGTACCGTTGGATCGGTGGATAGCGCGCCCTTCATCTGTTCCCAAAGGTTCATCGTTTTCTCCTTCAAGGTTATGCCTCGGCGGCTACATCTGGCTCGATATCCAGATCGACATCCGCTATCGCGTCGTCGGTCTCCTCAACGCTGAGACGCGGCAAGCCAGCCTGGTCGCGCAGGAACCGCAGCGTCTTGGGATCTCGCAGGTTGATCCCTATACCAGCCATGGCGTCGATATAATCGCCCAGCTCGCCTAGCGGCACCTGTTCTATCCCGCTGTGCTGGAACTGCGGGTAGGGCGGCTGTTGCCCGTTTAATCGGAACAGTCGCGGCACCGCGTGCCGGTTCATGGTGTCGCGGATGGTGTCGAGGATAGAGTTGATCGCAGACGTGAACATCGCCGTCTTCGTCGTGGCCAGGGCGAAGCTACCCACGGAGTCGTGACCTAAGATGATGAAGTCGGCTAGCAGGGTCATCGCCATACGTTGGTCGTAGCGCCGGATGATCGCTTCGGTGTCGAACTGGCGCCGTCCACCCGAGCTCATCAGCTTGAAGTCGATGATCCGGTCGCCTGTGCTGGGATGCATGACCGATGGCAGGATAATCCCCGCCTGTTCATCATTACGGATGTTCTTGACGATATTCTCCATGGCGGCAAGCGACGCCTTCTGCGCCGCGTTGGCCGTAGGGCTCATCCATTCGGGCGGTACCCAGGCGATCGGTAGGCCCGCCATGTCGCGCTCCAGCCCAATCCCCTCCAGCTCTTCCACCCGCTTCTTCATGAACCATGAGCGGTAGGCGTTACGTAGCGCGCTCCTGCCTTCCGGGTTGTTCTTGAAGCTCGTGGTACGGAACAGCAGGATCTTCTCGATGGGGATCTCGAATCTACCGAAGGTGACCGGATCCTCCTGTATTAAGCCTTGGATCCCGCCCGCATCGTCGAAGATCCACTCGTCGATGCTCTCCTGCGCACGCAGCGCTAGCTTCCGCCAGCCCAGCTTCCCGTCGCTGAATAGGCTGCGGGTCTTTGGGTCGTCCGTGTCCCCCTTACGGAGCTTGTAGATGATTTCCATGGGCGCGAACCCGAACGGCAACATCGACAGGATCTCGGATAGTGTATCCTGCCATGTAGATGACATGTCCTCCAGGTTCGAGGCCAAGAAGTCGGCATCTAGCTGCGCGTTGGGGGCCTCCGGTTCTCCCTCGCGTGGTTCGGGCGGCACAACCGACCATTCGGCCTGCCGGATCAGCATCTGGATGGAGAACAGCATCGCGCCGATTACCGCGTCATTGTCCTGCATCTCACGGAAGACGCGCATTGCTGCTTTGCCACGAAGGGACGGTATGAATTCCTCGGTGACGCGGCCCTGCTGGATCTTTAGGCCGCTGACACCGCGTTCGGTCATCAATGCGCCGGTAGATTCAGGCATCAGTCCTCATCTAGTTGATACGCCATGGGCATGGCCGCTCGTAGCTGATCGGGATCGCAGCCATGGCATAGGGCGCCATAGTCCGCTTGTGATGGACAGCTAGGGCCAGGGCAATCACAGTGTCATCGTGCAGACCTTCGGGCGCCATGTATCGTACGCCCGTTCGCGTGTATTCGTACTCAAAGATTTCGAGCTCCGCTTGGATTGTCCCCTCGGGGATGCGGATCTCTCGCCGCTGCAGCGCGATCGCCAGTCCCTCCATGAGCTGCTGCTTGGATGGGCCTGTAATCTTGAAGCCCTGGTAATTAGCGCCGCCTTCGCGCTGCAGGCGCTCGACAATCGGATCGCCAACACCCGTGGAGTCCAGTAGGGCGGGCGCCATGTTGGTGTAGGCCAGGATCTGGCGGAACGTGTACTCCCACGGCTGCTGCCAGCGGACGTATTGAACCACATCGCCCTCACCGTCCAGCCCGATCCCCACCGTATAGTCCTGACTTTTGGCCAAATCCCAGCCCCAGGCCAAGGGATCGCCTGTATTGAGCTTGTGCTGCGGGACCACGCACGCCTGAATGTTCGGTATACCGAAGGGATTGCCCTGATCGTCGCCGGGTTCAGCTAGATAGAGCTCCTTAAAGATGGGTTCCGGCAGCCGATTACGTGCATCTTCGACCTCACTCTGGTCCAGCACACCAGCTTCTACGGCGTCCCAGGCCGTGAGCTTGGCGTAATGCATGTCGGGAGCGCCCGATTCGGCCTGCCGCGCCAGTTTGTAGGCCCAATTCCGGCGTCCCTTGACGTTTCCAATGATGCGGATCGGTCCCTGGGTGGCCGTAATCGTCGTTCGGAGCGCATACCAGGCGTCGTCCTTAATACGCGTAGCCTCATCGGCCACAGCGGCGAACACGTCCTCGCCGTAGAGCGCGTCCGGTCGTTCAGCCGACTTAAACCAAATCGTCGTATCGAACGGCTTTAGCGTGATGGTCATCTTCGAGTCGTTGTGATCGTACAACTCGCGCGGCAGCGCACGCTTCATGCGGCGGAAGGCGATCTCCGTCTGGGAGTAAACGGGCGCGACCCACCAGAAATTCTGTCCCGCCTTGCCCTGGATCGCCTGTTCCACCATCCAGATGATGCAGCCGACTGTCTTTCCCGCCTTAGTGGACGCCTCGATCAGCGCGTAGCGTTCCTCGCAGAAGATCGCGTCCTCTTGCTTGCCGTATAGCCACGGTCGCTTGTAGTTGACTTGGGTATCAGGCAATGCGCATACCCGTGAAGCTGCAGGCGGGACATTCGATGTTCCGGTAGGGTTGGCTACCATGGATCGACCAGGTACCCGAATCCAAGAGCTCGACCTGGCATAAGGGGCACGCGATACTGTTGGAACGCAGGAAGGACTTCTCCAGCTCAGCCTCAGCCAACCGGAGCTCGTTCCACTCCTGCAAGCTGATCAGACCAACGGTAGGCACGTACAATGCTCCTGCAAGAGCTCGCAGATGCCGCACATCGTCTGCGTGTTCGATTCAATCGAGGCACCCACAAGCCCGCTGTTGTCATGGACCTTCACGTGCTTGCTGGCCTTCACCTGAACGGCGAACGCACCGCAATGGGAGCAGCGTGGTCCGGGCTCAGCTATCGGACGGATCGTCGTCTTCAACACAGCCGCTGGGCAGCAGTATGGTCCCATCTTGCGCGATTACGGGAACTTCAATGAGTGGCAATGCGCGATCTCGCGCAGAATCGAAGTGGAGTGTGAAGTTGATGATGGTCGGGGCGCTGGACTTCTCGCTGACAGCGGTCGATCGTGCGGGCGCCCAATCAGGACTCGACTTTTCGAGCAACCAACGCGATGCAGTCCACACCTTCTCGGTGAGCGCGATGTTGTCGATGTTGCCAACGTGGATGTCCTCGAACGTGGCTATAGCGAGGCCCATCTCACGCTCGAACTCCGCAAACAAGAGGTCGGCGGGACTAAGGCCCTTCCCTTCATCGAGGTCGAGCAGCGCGCGAGCGCCGCGTGTACGCCACTTTACAATGGTTTCCCTGGCGACGTTAGCGAAGGCTGCGGCGCTGCCCAACCCTCGACCGGCACGTAGCGTCTGACAGATGATCTCTTGGCGTTCAGGCGTAAGAAGCGTGCGGATGGTCGTACCATCGCCGTTGCGTACGGCGCGTGTCAGGCGTGGCGGGCGATCAGTCGTGGGTAGCATCATCTCCTAATATCTCCAGCACGATAAAACCGAAGCCACTGCAATGGGCGCATTGTTCGGTCACCTCGCGGCCACGGCGCACTACGTAGGTGACCTTGCCCACGCCACTGCATACGCCACAGGCAACGGGGCGAAGTCCCATCGTCGAGCCGAATGGGCCATTGGTGTACGTCCCGGTACTCTTAGGATCCGACATATGACTGGTGTATTTATAACAAGATCGGCGTATGATGCGCAATCTGTTAAGAAGTGCGATGGCTTGACGTTGGCGTCAACTCGGCTAGATTAAGGGTATGGAATCACCGGCACACAACCTAGCGCACGCGCTCAAGGCAGTCTTGGTACGACGCTGTGATCTGGCGGACATGGCCGGGGTTAGCCGCCGCACCATGTCCTATTGGATGGGTGCGCAACGATTCCCTACCAAGGGTAGCCTATTGAGGTTAGCAGTATCACTCCGACGCCATGCGGCCAAGATGCTCGTGACGGCCAGGCTCATGGAGGATATGGTAGGTGCGCAGTCGGATGCTAAGGTACCCGCGCGTGTATTGGATGAGAAAGAACTACCAGAAGGATATACCAAGAAGGATGCAGAGCGATATAACGATATTGTAGGTCAGTTGCCGGATTGGCGACGTAGCCAACTGTCAGACTACCAGCTATTCACGCGCTACTGGCGTGGGCGTGGACTATCGATGGAGGAGGTCGCGAAGCAATGGACCCAAAAAATGGAGGAAATGGAGAGATCGGAGTCTACCGACCAGGACAAGTCTGCCCTGCAGGCGGCATCTACATAGCCACAGGGCATCATCCCGATGGGATCTGGCGTATGATCAAGGCGGGCCAGCCATTCCCGCCAACGCCAGAGAGTGGGCAACAGTGGTA